>Ga0256841_1000222_pt1 | contig 62163 bp, 65 predicted proteins | sample 356308metaG_FD_185971 | JGI IMG/M metagenome (GOLD analysis project Ga0256841, IMG submission 185971) | Hydrothermal vent microbial communities from Mid Atlantic Ridge, Atlantic Ocean - 356-308 | ecosystem: Environmental > Aquatic > Marine > Hydrothermal vents | place: Atlantic Ocean: Mid... | reverse complement strand
GCCGAGGATTTGATGGGTGGCAAATACGGCCATAAAATCCATTTCTGGGACCTGCGCGGACGCAGGAACATGCAAACCCTTGATCTGGGGGAAAACCACCAGATGGCGCTGGAAATCCGGCCAGCCCATGATCCGGTCAAGGAATACGGCTTTCTGGGCGTGGTGATCGACAACACAAATCTGGAAGGGTCGATCTGGACCTGGTGGCGCGAGGACGGCGAGTTTCACATCAGGAAAACCACCACCATCCCGCCCGAACCGGCCGATGCCGATGATCTGCCAGAATTGCTGAAGGGCTTTGGCGCGGTGCCGCCGCTGGTAACCGATATTGATCTGTCGCTGGATGACCGCTTCCTTTATGTCGCCTGCTGGGGTACCGGCGAAATGCGACAGTATGATGTATCTGACCCGATGGAGCCGAAACTGGTAGGCTCGGTACATATCGGCGGCATTGTCCGCAAGGCGGGTCACCCCAGCGGGGGTGCCTACAAGGGGGGGCCGCAAATGGTCGAGGTCAGCCGTGATGGCAAGCGGGTTTACTGGACCAATTCGCTCTATTCCACATGGGATGACCAGTTCTATCCCGATGGCGTGCCCGCAGCGATGGTCAAGGCAGACGTCGGCAAGGACGGCGGGCTGACGCTGGACAAGAAATTCTGGACCGAATTCCCGGACGGCTATCGCGCGCACCAGATCCGGCTCGAGGGCGGGGATTGCTCGACCGACAGCTTTTGCTACCCTTCGGCATAAGGTTTGGTTGAGCTGTTCAGCGGCACGGCCGGCCTGTGGCTGGCCGTTGTCGTCAGTGGAATCTATCACGGTGTGAACCCGGGGATGGGCTGGCCGCTGGCGGTTTCGGCGGCCCTGATGGAGGGGCAGCGCGGGGCCTTGTTTCGCGCATTGGCCGCGCTTGCTGCGGGGCATTTTGCAGCCATGATCGGCATCTTGCTGCCCTTTGCCCTGATGACCATGCTGGTGCAATGGCAGCTGCAGATCCGCCTTGTGGCGGCGGTGATCGTGATCGGCCTTGGCCTTTATCTGCTGATCAACCGCCGCCATCCGCGGTTTCTGGCCCGTATTCCGCCAACCCGTCTGGCGCTCTGGTCTTTTCTGGTGGCACTGGCGCATGGCGCCGCCCTGATGCTGGTGCCGATTTATCTGGGCCTTTGTGGCAGTGGCGCCCTGTCGGCCGGACATATTGCAGCCGGCGCACTGATGTCGCGGGCGGCCGGTCTGTCGCTGCTGGTTGCAACAGTGCACACGGCAGCGATGATCCTGTCCGGCGGCACTGTTGCCTTTGCGGTTTACCACTGGCTGGGGATGAAATTCCTCAGCAAGGGCTGGTTCAACCTGGATGTGGTCTGGGCCCTCAGCCTGATCCTTGTCGGGACAATCAGCCTGGCAGCCCTGTAAAACTGGTCATTGCCGCGCGCCGGGAAATGCCCGAAAATCCGGTATCAATGGGCGCTTGCTCTTGAATAATGCGTACCACCAGCCTAGATATATGATGTCCTTTCGGGGACTATGGACATAAACGCGCCCGTAATAAGCGGATCGGACCCGGGGGCGGTACCCGGCGGCTCCACCAGACATCCTTCATTTGGGGATCATGGGGCCGAAACAGGATCGACGAACGTCTAAAGGGGTTAGCTTTGTCCCGGTGAGTTACCACCGTTATCGGTACATTCAAGCTAGTTGCAAATGACAACAAAGCTCCGATGGCTCTGGCTGCGTAAGCAGTTCGATCTGTCGAAATCTTAAGCCCTGTCGCCTAGCAGCGTCAGGCGGGGTTCGCAGGCACCTGGCAACAGAAGCCTGCACTTACACTTCCATTACACTTCCATTTGAGTCCCATCGCATCTGCCATGAGCAGGCGAGACCTGCGTTTGGCAACGCCACGTAACAGCGGGATTTCAGGAAACGCTTTCCAGATGCCATGCCCCCTTCCCTTCGCTGAAGTTTTGCCTATGCTGTTGAAAGACGCAAGTTCAAGGGATGAGAACATGTCTCGCTCGATCAACTATGGAAACATGATGCACAATGCCATGCGGCACCTGATACAGCAGGTGTTGGAAGACGTGGCCAGGGATGGGCTGCCCGGCCAGCATCATTTCTTTATCACCTTTGACACGCAGCACCCTGAGGTCGAGATTGCCGACTGGCTGACAGAACGCTATCCGGAAGAAATGACCATCGTCATTCAGCATTGGTTCGACAACCTTGTCGTGACGGATGACGGGTTCTCAATCACCCTGAATTTCGGCAATAATCCGGAACCTCTGTATATCCCCTTCGACGCGATCAAGACTTTTGTCGATCCATCGGTCGAATTCGGCCTGCGCTTTGAATCCCACGATGAGGAGGATGAGGAGACACTGGCCGAAACGCTGGAAGAAGATGCGCCGATGGAGGACATTTCCGCATCAGAGAAAAATGATGCGTCAAACGACGCCGAAGTCGTCAGCCTGGACAGTTTCCGCAAGTAGCCGCGCAAAGATTGACCTCGGAGCCTGCATCGCTAAGACAGGGGGTGACACGACGCAAAAGGAGTCACCCCGATGTCAGAGCCCAAGACCCGCACAGAAACCGACAGCTTTGGCCCGCTCGAAGTGCCCGCCGATAAATACTGGGGTGCGCAGACACAGCGCAGCCTGCAAAACTTCCCGATCGGCTGGGAGCGTCAGCCATTGGCTATTGTTCACGCGCTTGGGGTGATCAAGAAAGCCTGTGCCCTGGTCAACATGACAACCGGCAAGCTGGACAGGCGCATTGGCGAGGCAATCGTTCAGGCCGCACAGGAAGTCATAGAGGGAAAACTCGATGACAATTTCCCGCTGGTCGTCTGGCAAACCGGATCCGGCACTCAGTCCAATATGAATGCCAACGAGGTGATCGCCAATCGCGCCATCGAAATTCTTGGGGGCGTTATCGGGTCGAAAGATCCGGTTCATCCGAACGACCATGTCAACATGGGCCAGTCCAGCAATGATACCTTTCCCACAGCCATGCATATTGCCACGGCAACCAAGACACGCGATGTGCTTTTGCCCGGATTGGAAAAACTGCATACGGCCTTGGCCGAGAAAGTCGCCGAATTCGACGGAATCATCAAGATCGGGCGCACCCACACGATGGATGCAACCCCCCTGACACTGTCACAGGAATTCTCGGGCTACCGCCATCAGGTTGCCATGGCAATTGTGCGCGTGGAAACCGCCCTGAAACACATTTACCAACTCGCCCAGGGCGGTACAGCCGTTGGCACGGGCCTGAATACCAGTAAGGGCTGGTCTGAAGCCGTGGCCGCTGAAATTGCCTCCATCACCGGATTGCCTTTTGTCACGGCGCCAAACAAATTCGAGGCCCTGGCTGCGCATGATGCCATGGTACAAATGTCAGGAAGCCTGAAAACCGCCGCCGCCAGTCTTTTCAAGATTGCCAATGACATTCGGTTTCTGGCGTCGGGTCCGCGCTGTGGCCTGGCCGAACTGATCCTGCCCGAGAATGAGCCGGGGAGTTCGATCATGCCGGGCAAGGTCAACCCGACACAGGCCGAAGCTCTGACCCAATGCTGTGCACATGTAATGGGCAATGATGCTGCGGTTGGCTTTGCCGGATCTCAGGGGCATTTCGAACTGAATGTCTATAAACCGATGATGGCCTACAATGTCCTGCAGAGCATGCAACTGCTGGGGGATGCGGCCGGATCCTTCAGCGAACGATGTGTCATCGGAATTCGGGCAAACAAGGAACGCATTGACCAGCTGATGCATGAAAGCCTGATGCTGGTCACCGCCCTGGCGCCGGAAATCGGTTATGATAACGCCACAAAGGTTGCAAAAACGGCCCACAAGAACGGAACAACGCTAAAGGAAGAAGCGATCAACCTTGGATTTGTCGATGCAGAAACATTTGACCGCATTGTCCGCCCGGAAAAAATGATTGGCCCCAGGGAATGAGCAAGCCGACCAATCTGAACCGGTTTCGGAAAAACAGGGCGCGGGCAGATCAGCAAGCCCGCGCCGATCAGAATGCCATCAGATTCGGCCGCACGAAACTGCAAAAACAGCTTGAGAAAACGCGGCTTTTGCAAGCCGACCGAAATCTGGATGCCCACAGGAAAGAGGAATGACCCGCCGCCCCGTCAAACATTCACTGACGTTGAAGGGTCACCGCACCAGTGTGTCTCTTGAAAACGAGTTCTGGCGGGCCTTTTTGGATATCGCTGCGAAAAAGGGGCAACCGATCAATGCCCTGGCGGCAGAAATCGACGCGGAACGCGGGCCAGACCTTGGCCTGGCATCCGCGATCAGACTGTTTGTATTGAACTGGTATGTGGAAGCGCAGAAAACCTCTGGCGGGGCGGAGGCTCAGGACGCTTCGTAAAGCGCGCGGCGCAGTTTCAGGGCTTCGTTGTATTCTTTGCGCTCTTGCGGCGACAGCATCAGCGTTGAAACCACTGGCCGGCGCAGTTCCTCATCGAACAGATTGATGATTTCATCACGCGAAGTATGCAGCCCGCGCTTGTTGTTTTGCGGCCGCCGGCGACGGCCGAAAGTCCATGCAGGAATGGCCAGACGGAACATGGCACGGCTGCCAGAACTGTTGGTAACAGTCGAATTTGAATCAGAATTTACTATTACAGACATGTGATCCCCCGATCTGTGCCTCTTACAACTAGGCAAAATTCCGCCACCGCGCAACACATTCCAAGAGGGGAATGAATTGAAGAATGCTTCATATATGGCGAAAATTGCCGCTTACCGGCTGATTTATAAAGGAAATGTTAACGGTTGTGACGTGGCGTCACATACAACCACAAGCCATCTTTCGTGCGGACTGTGAGGTTTGCAACAGGCACTGCAGGGCGGTTTTTTACGGTATGAAAGCAAAATTTGCGCAAAAACATTGACAGAATCAGTGGCCCCTCGATCATGGCGAATCCCGATCCGGGGCAAACCCGGTCACCGGCAGAGAACGGAATATAGGCCTCGCGCAGGCAGGCTTTGCCATTCTCTGTCTGGAAACGGCCGGGATTGAACTCATCGGCGCGTTCCCACAGGCGATTGTGACGATGCAAATGCCACGGGCTGAGTACAATCTGCGATCCTTTGGCAATATCGCGGTCCCGGAACAGTTCGGGGCAACGGTTTTCACGCACCATCATTGGCACCGGCGGATACAGGCGCAGCGTCTCGCGAAATACATCCCGCGACAGACGCAGCCGCGATACTGCCGAAAAATACGGCCGCTCGGGATCAATGACGGTTTGTGCCTCCTCCGCCAGCTTTTCCTGCCATTCCGGATACAGTGCCATCAGATATAACGCCCAGGAAAGCGCCGAGGCGCTCGTTTCATGACCGGCAAGAAAGAAAATGGCAACCTGATCAACCATCTCTCCAATATCGAAGCATTCCCCGGTTTCCGGGTCGGGTGTGGTCATGATCTTGGTCGCCAGATCGTCAGGCGCATGACCGGCGGCAATCGCCGCCCTTCGCTGGTTTGTCAGTTCCTCAATCAGCCGGCGGATGGAACGGGCCGTGCTGCGCGTGCGCATTTTGTGAAACCGCGGCATCCACGATGGCAGCGGCAGAAAAGCCGCAATATTCAACAGCGGCTGACTGCGCTGATAGTCCCGAAACTGCGAAAATACCGCTGCGGCCGTCGTATCGGTTATCGGGATGGAAAACAGGGTGCGGAATATGACATCGGCGGCCACATGCGAGGTGACCGCCTCGATTTCGACAGCCGCTTTGTCAACGTTCTGCTCCAGCCGCATCACCGCTGCAACAGCGGCATCCCAGATTGCCGGAAACACCTCACGCAGGCGCCCGCCTTCAAAAGCCGGATCGATGATCCGGCGCTGGTGTTTCCAGACATCACCGTTGGTAACAAAAACCGAATTGCCCAGAAGCGGCGCCAGCCCTTCTCGCAAGCGGTCCGATTTCGGGAAATCATCGGGGCGATCGCGCAGCACGGTTTTTATCAGGTCCGGCTGGTTGATCAGGTACGACCGAAAGAAGGGCGTGCGGAATTCTGCCATCCAGGCGCGATAGAGTTTTTCCGGCTGCGCGGACAGTATATCGCGGCGAAAAAGCCGCATGTGCTTCCACAGGGACACATTGTCCGGACGCGATATTGGCTTGGGCGGCTTCATTCTTCGATCGTTGTGCAAGGTGACGCTGCCACGTCAATGCGCGATTTGGAGGGCTGTCGGCCCCGGTATCGCTGCGCCAGTGTCTGTGGTCCGGCAGTTATCTTGAAATAATCATAGTCTCCGGGCCGGTCAAACGCACAGAGATACTGAAAATGCAGCCGAAAAAACCGCCACCGCAATCTGCGCCAGAGCTGCGGGCTGAGGGTTTGGCTGAAGGCGGCAGAAACAACAAGCGGCCAGCGTTTGTCGGGCGGCGCCACCCCGCTGACGGCAACCGGATCACAGAGAGCAAAAGCACATCCATCACCCGGCGCCGAAATATCGACCCATGTCAGGGCCTGGCTGCGGGAAAGATCCCTCAGATCCCGGCGCAACCGGCTGGCTTTCGGCAAGAATGAAACCATCGGAACAACCTGCCCGACAGAGAGAAAAGCCAATTGCGCCCTGCCCTGCGGCGCACGCCCCGCACGGATCAGATCGGCCAGAATCGAAACAGCCAGATGCGCACCGGAACTGTGCCCCACAACCAGGACTTCATCCACATCAGAAACAAGCGCGACTGCGATTCTTTCAGCAAATTCTTTCATGCGGCTTTCCAGCTCTGGCGGGTTGGCCCCCTTCAATTGGGCAGAATAGGCATAATCATGCATCAGATAATAGGCGTACAGATGCCGGTCGAGGCGGCGAAACCCCCTGAGAATGAGAATGATCAATGGCAAAGCCACCAGCCAGCCCAGCCAGGGGTGGATATAGCTGGAAACCAGTGCTCCGGCCATCCAGGATACAACGACAGCGACAAGTAACTGGGCCAGCAGCATCGCGATTGGGTAAAGCGCCGCAATGACCGGCCCCTTGCGCAGCCACATGAGGCGGCGCAATGCCCCGGAGTGGATATAAATCCAGGCGGTCTGCACCAGCATTGCAAAAGTCGCGGGGATGGAACTCTGCATCGACCCCTGAACCAGATCAGACCAGGTCAGCACTTCGATATCGGCCTCGGCCTGACCGCCTTCCATCTTTGCGAATACATGCCAGCCATACCCTTCAGATTGCCGGCTTGACCGCAACTTGATTTCATAGCCAGAGATTTCGGCCTGTTTCGCACCCTCCTTGCGATACAACTCCCGATAACGGCGCGGTGGAAACGGGTCATAACCGGGAATATAGAAAACCCGCCGTCGCTTGACCTGATTGTCATGGCTTTGCATTGCTGTCCCGGTTCTGCCCGTCTCGCAGCAGTTTAGCGCCTAAATCGGATTGGGCAAATCAGCCGACTGCGGCCAGACCGGGAAACTGCTCAATCAGCCAACGGGACAACTCGGCAAAACCGCCGGTCAGCAACAAAATACCAACCGTATAGAGCAACAATCCCATGATCCGCTCGATCTTTTCCATATGGCGCTTCATCCAGTTCATCAGCCCCATGGAGCGCTGAATGAAAACGGCGGCAAGGATGAAAGGAATTCCAAGCCCCGCCGCATAGAAGGCCATCAATGTCATTCCGCGCGCAATGGATGCTTCGTTTGCAGCCAGAGTCATGATGGTTCCCAGTTGCGGGCCGATGCAGGGGCTCCAGCCAAAGGCAAAGGCAAGGCCAAGGATATAGGCCCCGAAACTGGATCCGCCCCGGTCCCCAGCATCCATGCGCATTTCGCGATCCATGATCGGGATGCGGATGATCGACAGGAAATGCAGCGCGAAAATAATGACAACAACACCGGATATTTTAGAGAACAACAGCTGATTCTGCAGGAAAAAGGAGCCGAACGCCGAAGCGGAAAAACCGAGGAAAAGAAAAACCGTTGACAATCCGAGCACAAAAAAGACGGCCGGAACAATGGCTTTTCGGCTCTTGCCGCCGGTGGTCATGTCAGAAACGGATATCCCCCCCATATAGGCCAGATACGGCGGGACAATCGGCAACACACAGGGGCTGATAAACGAGAACAGCCCGGCCATTGTCGCCACAAGAATACCGGGCAGAAGTGCCGCATCGAACAGGTCTATTCCGAACATGTGTTTCCCTTCGTTTGTCCTGTCTTACGCCAGTTTGCCCCATTCGTCACCGACACCCAATGTCACATTTGCGTGGACAAAGGCAAGGACGCATCCTATTTCGCCCTTATGAAATGGGACGAAGAGATAGATGCAATGGGCCTGTTGTGCCCCTTGCCAGTGCTGAAAGCGCGCAAAAGACTGAAAACCATGGCTGAAGGAAGCATTTTGCGCCTGATTTCGGATGACCCGGCCGCGGTAATTGACGTGCCGCACTTTTGTTCTGAATCCGGCAATCAGCTCGTTCACGTTGAAGATCTGGCCGACTGCAGGGCCTACCTGATCCGGAAATCGGGATAACAAGAGAAAACGCCGGAAAAATCCGGCGTTCTCTGCTTTTCTGCTGCTCTACTTCCCGAGAGACCACCAGCCCCTTTTCTTCGGTTTGGCCTTTTCCGGTTCAACCGCAGCCGGCTCGGATAGTTTTTCAACCTCAGCAACGGCCGCCGGCTCTGCCAAAGCAACTTTGGCCGGCGCACTGGGCGCTTCTGCTGCTGCGACCTGCGGTGCGTCCGAAACGCTTTCCTCGGGCTGTTCCTCTTCAGCCTTTTTGGCGGTTTTTTTCCGCGTCGGCTTTTTCGCGGCCGTCTTTCTGGCCGCCGGCTTCTTCTCGGTCGTCTTTCGGGCAGCCCGCTTTCGCTTCGGCTTTTCGGCTTCAGGCTCAGCCGCGGTTTCGGCATCGCTGGCATTATCGCTGTCTGCAACTGACGAACGCGTCGGCTCGGACGTAGCATCCGCTTTCTCGTTGCTGTCCTGCGCACTGGCAACGGCATTGGTCTGTGCGTCCTGCTGTGCGTCCTGGGCGGCGGTGGCCGTTTTCCGGCGGCGACGGCGTGGTGTCTTTTTTGCAGGTTTTCCGGTTTCCGCTTCGTCCGTCTGTTCCGCCTTGTCCGCGCTTTGCGCCTTGTCTTCCGGTTTACTGTCCACCTGATCATCGACCGCGGGCTGTTTTGACGGGTCAGCCGCGTTCACGGCAGCGCCTTCGGCAACCGCAACCTGATCCTGATTGGCATTATCGCCATTGCCACTGCCACCACGACGGCGACGGCGACGGCGACGGCGCTTTTTAGGCTGTTGCACCTCATTTTCTTCTGCTTCCGGGGCCGTTTCAACAACATCCGCGTCTTCGGTCGGCTCCATGACAGAGGCATCAATCGACACGACCGGCGTAGTTGATGCCGCAACCGTTCGCGTTGCGGTTTTGAACTTCTCCAGCGAAAAGTCGGGGCTGACAAGAAATGGATCGGCTTCCAGCCGGACCGACAGCCCGTAACGGGATTCGATCTGCGCCACATGTTCGCGCTTGCTGTTCATCAGAAAGTTGACGATCCCGACCGGGGCTTTCAACAACACCTCGCGTGAGCGGCGGCGAACGCCTTCCTCTTCGATCTGGCGCAGGATCGACAGGGCCAGATTGTCATCAGAGCGCACCAGCCCCGTACCGTGACAGTGACTGCACAGCTGAGTCGTGGTTTCGATCATGCCCGGGCGCAACCGCTGGCGCGACATTTCCAACAGCCCAAAGCCGGAAATCCGCCCGACCTGAATGCGCGCCCGATCCGATTTCAGCTTGTCTTTCAGGCGTTTTTCAACGGCGGTGTTGTTGCGCCGCTCTTCCATATCGATGAAATCGATCACGATCAGACCGGCCAGATCGCGCAGGCGCAGCTGGCGCGCCACTTCTTCCGCGGCTTCCAGGTTGGTCTTCAGGGCGGTCTCTTCGATGCTGCCCTCTTTGGTCGCGCGGCCCGAGTTGACGTCGATTGCCACAAGGGCTTCGGTCACGCCAATGACGATGTAGCCACCAGATTTCAATTGCACCGTCGGGTTGAACATCCCGGCCAGATAGCTTTCCACCTGATAACGCGCCAGCAAAGGCAGCGGATCGGTATAGTGCTTAACGTTCTTGGCATGGGACGGCATGATCATTTTCATGAAGTCCTTGGCCGTGCGATAGCCTTCTTCGCCCTCAACCAGAACCTCGTCGATCTCACGATTGTAAAGATCGCGGATCGAGCGTTTGATCAGGTTGCCCTCTTCATAAATCTTTGCCGGGGCAATGGATTTCAGTGTCAGTTCGCGAATCTGTTCCCAGAGGCGCTGCAAATATTCGTAATCGCGCTTTATTTCAGCCTTTGTGCGTTTGGCCCCGGCGGTTCGCACGATCAGACCGGCGCCATCCGGCACATCGATTTCCGCAGCGATCTGCTTCAGCTTCTTGCGGTCGACAGCATTGGTGATTTTTCTGGAAATGCCACCCCCGCGGGCGGTATTGGGCATCAGCACACAATAGCGGCCGGCCAGCGAAAGATATGTCGTCAGTGCGGCGCCTTTGTTGCCACGCTCCTCTTTGACAACCTGCACCAGAAGGATTTGGCGAACCTTGATCACCTCCTGGATTTTGTAACGCCGCGGGCGCGGTTTGCGCGGCGGGCGGATTTCTTCGGGCGCATCGTCATCTGCAACGGATTCGATCGTTTCATCACGCGCAGCCGCATCTCGCGATTCAATCTCTTCGGCTGGCTGATCGGACTCTTCCGGCGCAACCGAATCTTCGTCAATGCCGTTTTCACTGCTTGCCGGTGTCTCGACAGGGGTCTCGGAAACCAGTTCCATCGGGGAACTGCCCTCGATTGTATCATCTTCCCCCAGATCAATGACGTCCAGACTGGTTATTTCTTCCGTGCTCTCGGTATCGGTATCCTTGACCGCGACAGCATCATCCGATTTCGCCCTTTCCGCCTTGCTGCGCGAACGCACCCGCGTCCTGCGCCGCTTTGGTGCTGGCTTTTCCTCTTCTTTTTCAAGCGCTTCAGCGTAAGCCTTTTCTTCGGCCAACAGCGCCTCGCGGTCAGCCACAGGGATCTGATAGTAATCAGGATGAATTTCGGAAAACGCCAGAAATCCGTGACGATTGCCACCATAATCGACAAAAGCGGCCTGTAACGAGGGTTCGACCCGCGTTACCTTGGCCAGATATATATTGCCTGCCAGTTGGCGTTTGTTCTCGGATTCAAAGTCAAATTCCTCAACCTTGGTTCCATCAACCACAACAACGCGGGTTTCTTCCGCGTGGGTGGCGTCGATAAGCATCTTTTTAGCCATTTTAACTCTATGCACCGCCGCAAAGTTCTCCCCCAAGGTGGGGGCGTGGCTCTGAAGGGGTGGCTTGTTTGGGCGAACGCAAACGCGGCGGACATAACCCCTGTGGCCTGAAAGGCCCGGGCTTTGTCTCTAAAATCAATTGCGCGTTTCATCGCGGTTCTTTCTCCGACACCCGAGAACGGGTATCAACACATAACCCGGCCTTTTATGGCATCACGGGCAAACTATCGGCCTTGCGGCCAAATCGGTCTGTTCTGATTTTGCAGCGAATTGTCTGCTTTGCCTCAGGAACAGCTAAACTTGTCTTGGTGGTTCTGCCTGTTCTTTGTTCAGACCACCTTTGAAAGAACATAAGGGTGTTTGTCAGGCAATTACAATGGCGAAGTTGTTAACATCGCCTTTGCATCTGCCGTTTCAAAGCCTGTTAACCCGTCATTGCCTTGACCAAAGCGACAGAAAACCTGATGAAACAAGGCAATTCTCTTTCGGACGCGCAGCTTTGCCAACAAAAAAAGCAGCGGATTATTTACAAGTAATCAGACCTCTGCAACCCGTATTTCGCCATTTTCTCGTTCAGAGTCCGGCGCGGCAGGCACAATTCGTCCATCACATTGACAATCGAACCCTTGTGCCGCCGCATGGTGTTGTCGATCAGCATGCGCTCAAACGCCTCGACATATTCCTTCAGCGGCTTGCCTTCTGTCGTCATGACGGGCTCAACATCTTCGTTGTCTGCCATCAGCAGCGAAGCAATCGTTCCGGTTCCGCGCCGGTTTTGCAGCACCGCGCGTTCTGCAATATTGATCAACTGCCGCACGTTGCCCGCCCATGGCGCCTGCAACAATTGTGCGGCCTCCTGAGCGGAAATTTCCGGCGAATCGCATCCGTATTCCTCGGCAAACTGTTCCCCGTAACGTGTAAACAAGGTCAGGATGTCCTCGCCGCGCTGGCGCAAGGGCGGGAGGGTGATCTTGAGGGCCGCGAGCCGATAATACAGGTCCGGGCGCATGGTTTCCTCGCAGGTCTTATCTGCGGATTGCAGATTGCAGATCGCCACGATACGGGTTTCCGCAGGCGAGCCCTGTTCGTTGATATAGGTCAGCAGCCGCGCCTGAAGCTGGCCGGGAAGCGCATCGATATCTTCCAGCACCAACGTGCCGCCGCGGGCCTCTTCGACCATCGGAATATATGCCCCGTCCAGAACCGGGCCAAACAGGCGGCGCGCCAGTTCTTCTTCTTCGTATGCAGCACAGGAAATCAGCGCAAACGGCTTTCCGGCACGTGCACCCGCCGCATGAAGCGCATGTGCGACCAGGGTTTTGCCGGTGCCGGTTTCGCCGTCGATCAGCACATGCCCATCGGCCTGCCCCAGATCCAGAATATCCTCACGCAGGCGTTCCATCACCGGTGAAGAGCCGATCAGCTTTTTCATCATCACCGTGCCGTCGCCCAGTTCACGCCGCAGGGCCCGGTTGTCCAGGGTCAGCCGCCGGGCCTGGGTGGCCTTCTTGGCAAGTTCCGTCATCTGATCCGGGTTGAAGGGTTTTTCCAGAAAATCAAAAGCGCCGACTCGCATTGCCTCAACCGCCATCGGCACATCCCCATGCCCGGTGATCATGATCACCGGCAGATTGCGATCTATTCCCATCAGGCGTTTCAGAAACATCATGCCGTCCATGCCGGGCATTTTTATATCGCTCACCACCGCACCGGGGTAATCCGGCCCCAACGCTTTCAGCGCATCTTCTGCGCTGGCAAAGGTTTCCGTATCAAAGCCGGACAGTGCCAGCCATTGGCTGATCGACTGGCGCATGTCCTGCTCGTCATCCACAATCGCGATCTTCATGGCCTGTGCCATAGTCAGTCTCACTCTGCTGCTTCAATTTCTCTGCTCAGAATCGGGAGCCGGACTTCAAATACCGCCCCCCCGTTTTCCGCGTTGCGCGCGGTAAGGCGCCCGCCAAAGTCGTTGACGATCCCGGACGAAATGGCAAGCCCCAACCCAACCCCGTCTCCTGGCTGCTTGGTGGTATAAAAAGGCTCAAACAGGCTCTCGAGGTTTTCAATTCCACTGCCGTTATCACGAACTGTCAGCGTTGCCGTTTCCCCGGCCGAAAGCAGAATGTCAATTTGCGGGTCGGTCACACCTTTGGTGGCATCCAGGGCATTGCGGAACAGATTGATAATGACCTGCTCCAATCGTACACGATCGGCCAGAACCATGACAGATTCATTTGGCAAAACCCGGTTTATCTTGACGTGCCGCTGTTTCAGTTGCGGTTCCATCATCGACAACGCAGACCCCACGGCGTGCCTTGCATCCAAGGGCTCCAGCGACTCTCCGCCCTTGCGTGCATAGCTTTTCAACTGGCGGGTAATTGCCCCCATCCGGTCAATCAGATCGTCAATGCGCTGGAAAGCGGAAACCGCTTCTTCGCCGCGCTTGCGCCGCAACAAAAGCCGCGCGCCCGCAAGATAGGTTTTCATCGCCGCCAAGGGCTGGTTGAGCTCATGGCTTACCGCTGCGGACATCTCGCCAAGAGCGGCGAGTTTTGACGACTGTGCCAGGCTCTGTTCCGCCACCTCAAGATGCTTTTCCGCCCTTTCCCGCTCGGCGATTTCCCGCTGCAACTGTGCATTCAACTGGCGAAGTTCGGCCGATTCCTGCTGAAAAAGACGCGAGCGTGAAACCGCCTTGCGGGACAGAAAATAGAACGCCAGTGCCAACAGTATTGCAAACCCCATGATTTCCAGCGCAAGCACGCCGTTTACCCGCTCGCGCACGGATGCGAAATTGGTAAATGATGCGATTTTCCAGCCCTGGAAGGGGATTCGTTTTTCCTGCCGCATTGCCGCACGCCCGCTGACATAGGCGTCAGCCGGGGGCATGGTCCAGTCGGTCGTGGCCTGAATGGCGCGCTCGATTGCAGAGGGGGCTGAGCGGACCTGCAATGCATCCTCTTCGCGCAAACCGCGCCACTTGGGTTCGGTTGCCAGAATGATCTTGCCCTCGCTATCGGTGACAAGTACCGCGTCTGAAATACCTGACCACGCCTTTTCGAACTGGCTCAGATCCACGCCAACCACGATGACACCTATCGCGCTGCCGCTCACCTCCATTTTGCGGGAATAGGTAAAATCAATGCGTCCGCTATCCTGCTGAAAGGTCGTGAAAACCGTTCCGTTGTTGCGCAGGGCCTCAACAAAATATGGCGCGTTACGGTGAACAGAGCCGATCAGATTCCGGTCACTCGCGGCCACAACCCGCCCATTGCCATCCAAAAGCATCAACCCTGCCGCGCCAATCTCCTCGAGATATGAGATCAGTCGGCGCGAAGTCTGCGAGAAATCGCCGGAATTCAAAGCCCCGATCAGGGCCGGATCACGTGCAAGCAATTGCGGAATGATCGAACTGCGCTTCAGTTCGCTCAGCAGATTGCCGGAATAGAGGGCAAGGCGCAGATTGGCCCGGTTCCGGGTGGTTTCGTTGAATCGCTCTGTCAGCCAGACGTTTGAAATCCAGACAACGGCGATGGCGAGACAAAACAACAGGCCGACCACCAGCCGAAGGCGCCAGCGTTTTTCGCGCTTTTTGACGCTGTCGGCCAGCTGATCCGTCTGTTCTTCGTTTTGTGTCACCATATTCAGAGCCTACGCGCCCTGCTCCGAAGGCTCAAGCGTGCCGGGCAGAGGAACACGATTCTAGGCGTTTTCCAGCACATTCACCAGCGTCTGAAACAAAGCCAGCCCGTCCGTCCCGCCCAGCCTTGCATCCACCACACGTTCCGGATGCGGCATCATCCCCAGGACACGGCGGTTTTCGCTCAGCACCCCGGCAATATCGGCCGACGAGCCGTTCGGGTTGTCTGCATAGGTAAAGGCTATGCGATCTTCCCCCTTCAGGCGGGCAATAACATCCGCTTCGGCGGTATAGTTGCCGTCGTGATGGGCAATCGGCACGGTGATCCTGGCTTGGGCGGCGAAACCACGTGTAAAGACACTCTCGGTTGTAGAAATCTCCAGCTCGACTGGTTTGCAAAGAAATTTCAGATTGGCGTTGCGCATCAGTGCCCCCGGCAGCAACCCGGTTTCGGTGAGCACCTGAAACCCGTTACAAACCCCGAGAACATACCCACCACCATGTGCAAAATCGACAACCGACCGACAGACAGGCGACCGCGCCGCAATAGCCCCACAGCGCAGGTAGTCACCAAAGGAAAACCCGCCCGGAATACCGACAATATCCACACCCTCCGGCAGGCGCGTGTCCTTGTGCCAGACACGCACGACATCAGCCCCGGCCTGCCGGAAGGCTTCTTCCAGGTCCCTGTCGCAATTGGATCCGGGAAATTCGATGACAGCGGCTTTCATCCTGTTCGTTCCTTCGGGCTAATGCGCAAAATCTGTAACAACGGCAACGCCAGGGGGCGCCGGGCCGTCAAAGACGCGCAGTTCCTCACTTACTTCTGAAAGCGATATACGCCGCGCAACCAAAGGCGCAAGATCTACCTGCCCGGCAGCGATCAGATTCAGCAGGCCTGGATAGCGCCATCCGGGCATTCCGCGTGTTCCAAACAACGCAAGCTGGCCGGAATAAAGGGCATCCATCGGCAGTGTCATTTCTGTGTGCGCCCCCGCCGGCATGCCGATCTGGACCATCCGGCCCAGCTTGCGCAAAGATCTTATCGCGCCAACCGTGGTTTCCTGAATGCCCAGGGCTTCGACGGCGACATGCGCCCCCCCGCATGTAACCTGATGCACGGCCGCTGCGGCATCGGTCGAACCGGCGTCGACCACGGCATCCGCCCCAAGCTTTGCCGCATACTCCAGCTTCTCCGGCACCACATCGACAACGACAACACGCGCGCCTATGGCACGTCCCAACAGCATCGCGCTCAGACCGACCCCGCCACAGCCAAACACCGCCAGCCACTCGCCCGGTGCAAGCGCCGCCCGGTCGGTCAGCGCGTGCCAGGCGGTTGTCACACGGCAACCAAGGGACGCCGCAAGGGCCGGGTCCATTCCCTCCGGCAAACGCGCCAGGTTTTCATCGGCAAACGGAATGGCAATCTGTTCGGCAAATGCCCCGGGCCGGGTAAATCCGGGTACGGCCTGATTGGCACAGGTTGTCTGTTGGCCGCGCGCGCAGGACGGGCACTTTCCGCAGGCAAGAATGAACGGTGCGATAACCCGGTCGCCAACGCGCCATCGGCTGACATCAGCCCCGGTTTTCTCGACAATACCGCAATACTCGTGGCCGGGAATCTGCGGAAGCTTTACATCCGGGTCAGAACCGCACCAGGCGTGCCAGTCCGAGCGGCAAACACCACAGGCAAGCACCCTGAGAACCACACCGGTTGCCGGACATTCCGGCACGGAAAGCTCAACAATCTCCAGCGGTTTGCGCCATTCGGTGATCACTGCCGCCCGCATCGGTCTATTCAATCTCGATCTCGTAGCTTTCTATAACCGTATTGGCGAGCAGCTTTTCGCACATTTCCCTGACCGATTCCCCGGCCTTGTCTGCATCTGTCGCATCAAGCTCCAGTTCGATCACCTTTCCCTGGCGCACACCGGTCACCCCCGTGAACCCGAGGCTGTCCAGCGCATGATGAATCGCCTCACCCTGAGGGTCGAGAACCCCGGATTTGAGCATGACATGAACACGAGCTTTCATCTGAATGTCTTCCTTATGGTCATTGTCTGGCCCCGCAGACCACCGGGCCTATTTGACGAGTTTCGGTTTCGGGGCCTCGGTCAGGGTATTGGGCAAAACGCCCAGCCGGCGGGCCACCTCTGTATAGGCATCTGCCAGGTCCCCCAGGTCGCGGCGAAACACGTCCTTGTCCAGCTTGCGCCCGGTTTCGATATCCCACAAACGACAACTGTCAGGGCTGATTTCATCGGCGACAATCAAGCGCTGAAAATCGCCTTCCCATATCCGGCCGACTTCAATCTTGAAATCCACCAAACGTATCCCGACCGCCATCATCACGCCTGACATGAAATCGTTCACCCGCAACGCAAGGGCAACGATATCGTCCATATCCTGCTGGCTGGCCCAGCCAAAAGCGAAAATATGTTCCTCCGAAACCAGCGGATCCCCCAATGCGTCGTCCTTGTAACAATACTCGACGATTGGCCGGGGCAAGGCAATTCCCTCTTCCAGTCCAAGCCGCTTGCAGATCGAACCTGCGGCATAGTTGCGCACAATGATCTCAAGCGGCACCATTTCCGCGGCCCGGATCAGTTGTTCGCGCATATTGAGGCGCTTGATGAAATGGGTGGGGACACCGATTCCCGCCAGTCCGGTCATGAAAAACTCGCTCAAGCGGTTGTTCAGAACCCCCTTGCCATCAATGATCTCACGTTTTTCCGCATTGAAAGCCGTGGCATCATCCTTGAAATACTGCACGATGGTACCGGGCTCCGGCCCTTCATAGAGAGTTTTCGCCTTGCCTTCGTATATCTTTTTGCGCCGTGCCATGCCTACTCCGATCATCCGGGCAAAATTCCTGCCCCTTGCTGCGCCTATACGCCATGGTGGCCATCCTCGCAAGAAGCGCAACACCACCCCTTGCGGCAGGCGCCCCGGACAGGCATATCTGTATCAACGTCACTTTAGCCCAAACGAGGACAGCATGAGCACTTTCGATGACCGCGAGACAGCCTTTGAGGCAAAATTTGCCCATGACGAAGAAATGAAATTCAAGGCGGAAGCCCGCGCCAACAAACTGCTGGGGTTGTGGGCGGCGCATTTGCTGGGGAAAACCGGCGACGATGCTGACGCCTATGCAAAAGAAGTCATCGTCGCGGATTTCGAAGAAGCGGGGCATGAAGATGTCATTCGCAAGGTTGCCAAGGATTTGGGTGACAAATCCAGCCCAGACGAGATACGCGCGAAACTGCGCGAATGCCTGAAAGAAGCCAAGGCCCAGATTCTGAATGAAACCTGATGTACACTCAAACCTGTTGCCGAAGGATTTCCCGGCAATCTTTGGCAATCTAGGGTTTGCAGCATTATTGTACCTTTGCCCTCCCCCGGATTTCCTGCAATCCGGTTCGCCCGGCCCCGCCTCAGCGGTTTAGCGGCAATTCATGATGCAGACCGCCGGCGAGGTCATGCCTGCTTCATTATCTTCATGACGAATATGCATTTGCGTTAAACTGCCGTGCGTGGCATTCCCTGCATCAAAGGCTCCGCCACGGGACGGGGCCGGCATGCTGTTTTGAAAGGCGATCACATGGCGAATGCTCTTGCGAAAATGCTGGCTGAACGCGACTGGATTCTGGCCGACGGCGCGACCGGCACCAATCTTTTCAACATGGGGCTGAGTTCTGGCGATGCGCCTGAACTGTGGAACGTCGATGAACCGGACAAGATCAGAAGCCTCTACAAGGGGGCCGTTGATGCCGGAAGCGACCTGTTTCTGACCAATACATTTGGCGGAAACGCCTCGCGTCTCAAACTGCACGGCGCCCAGGATCGGGTTCAGGAACTTTCAAAAGCCGGTGCCGAACTGGCAAGGGAGGTGGCCGATACGGCTGGCCGCCCGGTAATTGTGGCCGGTTCTGTCGGTCCGACCGGCGAAATCATGGAGCCGATGGGCAGCTTGACCCATGCGATTGCCGTTGAAATGTTCCACGAACAGGCCGAGGGGCTGAAGGATGGCGGCGTCGATGTACTTTGGCTGGAAACCATCTCGGCCCCCGAAGAATACCGCGCCGCAGCCGAAGCTTTTGCGCGGGCGGAAATGCCCTGGTGCGGCACGATGAGTTTTGACACGGCGGGGCGGACCATGATGGGGGTAACCTCGGCGGCAATGGTCGATCTGGTGGAAAGCCTGCCCAATCCGCCTCTGGCGTTTGGGGCAAACTGCGGCGTCGGGGCTGCTGATCTTCTGCGCACGGTTCAGGGGTTTGTCGCCCGCGGCACCGAACGCCCGATCATTGCCAAGGGCAATGCAGGTATCCCGAAATATGTACATGGCCACATACATTATGACGGCACCCCCGAACTGATGGCAGATTATGCGGTTCTTGCACGCAATTGCGGCGTCAAGATCATTGGCGGATGCTGTGGCACAACGCCCGAACACCTGAAAGCCATGCGCGCGGCCCTGGAAAGCCGGCCAAAAGCCGCGTCTCAGCCCACGCTTGAGGATATAGCGGCGGCCCTTGGCGGATTTTCTTCTGCTTCGGACGGCACCGATGGTCAGGCCCCTGCCCCCCGGCGCTCCCGACGGCGGAGTCGCTCATAACCGGCTTTGGGTCGGAAGCGTAACGGCCCATGTCGCAAACCTGCAATCGGCCAGACCTTTTAGCCGTCAGAATTGCACCAGGAAAACCGCGCTTTGCGCCCATGGAACAGGATAAAGGCAATGGCAGAAGAAGAAATTATCCTTTCGGAACTGTCCGATGATGAACTGGTGCTGCAAATGCACGACGACCTGTATGACGGCCTGAAAGAAGAAATCGAGGAAGGCGTCAGCATTCTGCTTGAGCGCGGATGGGAGCCTTACCGCGTTCTCACCGAAGCCCTGGTCGCCGGGATGACGATTGTCGGCCATGACTTTCGCGACGGCATCCTGTTTGTTCCCGAGGTTCTGCTGGCCGCCAATGCCATGAAGGGCGGCATGGCCATCCTGAAACCGCTTCTGATCGAATCCGGGGCGCCGCGCATGGGGAAAATGGTGATCGGAACCGTCAAGGGCGACATTCACGACATTGGCAAGAATCTGGTTGGCATGATGATGGAAGGCGCCGGATTCGAGGTGATCGATCTGGGGATCAACAACCCGGTCGAGGATTATCTGGCAGCTCTGGAACGCGAAGAAGCCGATATTCTGGGCATGTCCGCCCTGCTGACAACAACCATGCCTTACATGAAAGTCGTGATTGATACGATGGTCGAAAAGGGTATCCGCGAGAACTATGTCATTCTGGTCGGAGGCGCCCCGCTGAATGAAGAGTTCGGCAAAGCCATTGGCGCCGATGCCTATTGCCGCGACGCTGCGGTTGCGGTGGAAACCGCCAAGGATTTCATGAGCCGGAAACACAACCAGATGGCTGCGGGATAGAAACGGAATCATCATTGTCTGATCGCATTCCAATCCAGACGGCGCCGGAAGACGGCAAACTGACGGCCCAGGGATTGGCGCCCATGAAGAAGGCCGGGGATATACTGCTGATTGCCTGTGGCGCTCTGGCGCATGAAATTCTTGCCTTGATCAAACAAAACAGATGGCAGCACATGCAGCTTCTTTGCCTGCCGGCCATCTTGCACAACACACCTGACAAGATACCCGACGCCGTGCGCGCACTCATTCTGAAACATCGCAATGATTTCAATGAAATATTCGTGGTTTACGCAGACTGTGGCACAGGCGGCGATCTGCAAGCAGTCTGCACCGAGCTTGGTGTCGAAATGATGCAGGGGCCGCATTGCTATGCATTCTATGAAGGCATCACTGCGTTTTCAGAGCACGACGAGGAAATAACAGCGTTCTATCTGACAGACTTTCTGGTGCGCCAGTTTGATGCCTTTGTCTGGAAACCGCTGGGGCTGGATCGTCACCCCGAACTGCTCGGGTTATACTTTGGCAACTACACAAAACTCGTCTATCAGGCCCAGACCGATGACGCGGCTCTGGATGAAAAGGCCCGGGATTGTGCGCGCAGGTTGGGGCTGGAGTACGAGCGTCGCGCCACGGGTTACGGTGATCTGAAAACGGCGCTGCGACGCGTCAGCCGGCAGTAGCCGCCTCGGATGCAATCTTGCGAATCCGCTCCACCATGGAGCGCAAACCGTTGGAGCGCTGCGCTGACAGATGGTCATTCAGGCCCAGACGCTCCAGTTCTTCTGCGGCATTCACTTGCAAAACCTCGGCAACCGTCAGCCCGTTGAACAAGGCAGTCAGAATGGCCACAAGCCCGCGCACGATCATCGCGTCACTATCGCCCTGGAACCTGAAAACCGCATCGGCACCATGGCCCTCTATTTCCGGCATGATCCAGACCTGGCTTGCACAGCCATCAACCTTGGTCGCAGCTACGCGAAAGGCCGGATCCAATGGTGGCATGGCCTTGCCCAGATCGATCACAAAACGATAGCGATCTTCCCAATCGTCAAGAAACTCAAAGTTTTCTGCTATGTCTTCAAAGGCTTCTGTCGCCATTATGTTTGTCCTGCCTGGGTGATGACAATGGGATCAAGACAGGGATTACAGGCCTTTTCAGGCAATGAAAAGGCCTGCATTGCCACGTTTCAGGACAGAGCCGCAGCGGCGCGGGCGAAACTCTCGCCGGCCAGTTTTCCCACTTTCTGCAAGGTCTCGTTTTTCCCGAGATCCTGAAAACTCATCATCGCCTGCGGGTTGATGAACCGCACCAGGCATTTGCCGGGCTCGGTCTCTTCGACAGTCACGTTGCATGGCAACAGAAGACCGATTTCAGGCATGGCCTCCAGCGCCTGATGCGCCAATCCCGGATTGCAGGCGCCAAGAATGACATAGGGGCGAAAATCGACATCGATCTTCTTTTTCAGGGTCGCATCAACGTCAATCCGCGTCAGAATCCCGAATTTTTCGGCCGCCAGGGCCTCTGTCACCTTGTCGATCACATCACCAATTGAACCATTGACCGTTACATCTAAGCTGAATGAATCTGACATCGTTCTGGTTTCCTTTTCCGCTGGTTTCGGGATTGTGCGTGTGACGCAGGATAGCATTTTACCCGCCCTAGCATAAATCGTCGGTTCAACAAGGCTTTTCAAGCCCTCTCGTTTAAGCTAATCCCAAGGATAGAAACGAGGGGCCAGAAAACATGAAAGCACCCATAATTGCCGCTTTGACGAGTGCATTGATCTTGACAGGCTGCGGTGGCGGCGGCAGTTCGGCGGGTTCGGGCCTGAATCCGTTTGGCTGGTTTCGCTCCGGCCCGAAAGGCAAGACACTGCAAAAAACCGAACAGATCGCCCTGCCCAGGGATTCGCGCGGGCTGGTTGATCAGATCGTTGTCATGCGGGTTGAACGCGTCCCCGGCGGCGCAATCATCCGGGCGACAGGTCTGCCGCCAACTCAGGGCTATTGGGATGGCAGCCTCAAACCGGAAAACGAAGAAAAACCCGTCAAGGGGACGCTGGTCTATCGTTTTGTGATTGCCCCCCCACCGGGGTTTGAACAACGCTCAACGCCGCAGTCGCGCGAAGTTGTGGTGGCCCGTTACGTGACCAATGCCAAACTTCAGGGCGTCAGCAGGATCGTGGTTCAGGCGGCGCGCAACCAGATGAGCAGTCGCCGGTAACATATTGCATATCCTTGGTAAATCTAGAGTCACACCTGAACCGCAACCACACTCTGGCCTTTGACCTTCAGCCCGATTTTGCCATTGCACAGGCGCAGCGCATCATCGCCAAAAACCTCCCGCCGCCATCCCTTCAGGGCCTTCAAATCGCGTTCACCAGCGGCAATCGCATCGAGATCCGCGGCAGATGCGATGAGTTTCTGCGCAACACCGGTCGATTCCGTTTTCGATTTCAGCAGAACACGCAGCAAATCCGCGAGCGCCGGATTGACCTGAAGCTTTTCGCGCGACCTGTCCGGTTGCGGAAAATCCTCCGGGTCCGTCTCAAGCCCCGTTTTTACGGCCGCCAGTATGCCCTCGGCTATTTCGCCCTTTCGCGCTTCGCGCATCAGCAAACGCGAGCGGCCCAATTCCTGCATGGATTGTGGCTTGGTTGACGCGAGTTCCAGCAGCGCCTCGTCCTTGAACACACGATTTCGCGGCACATTGCGCGATTGCGCATAGCTTTCGCGGAAACGGGCCAATTCGCGAACCAGCGCCAGAAAACGTCCCGAGTTCGTGCGGGTTTTCACCCGGCGCCATGCCTGCGAAGGATCTATTTTGTAGGTTTCAGGGGTCAAAAGAACCTGAAGTTCTTCTTCTACCCATTTGGCTCTGTTGCTTTTTACCAGTTTGTCAGACAGAAATTCATAGATCTGGCGCAAATGGGTCACGTCACCAATCGCATAGTTTTTCTGCGCCTCACTCAGCGGCCTGTGTGACCAATCCGTAAAGCGAGAGCTTTTATCCAACGGTTTTTTTGCAATCTTGCGCACCAGGGTTTCGTATCCGGCCTGATCGCCAAACCCGCAAACCATGGCCGCGACCTGCGTATCAAACAATGGCTTTGGGAAAACGCCCCCTTCCAGAAAGAAGATTTCCAGATCCTGGCGCGCCGCATGAAACACCTTGACGACATTTTCATCGCGAAAAAGCTCATACAAAGGCTCCAGAGACAGGCCTTTGGCCAAGGGGTCGACCAACACGGCATTCTCGCTTGTCTCTCCGGGCATCGCCAACTGCACCAGACAGAGCTTTGAAAAGTATGTGCGTTCTCGCAAAAATTCGGTGTCTACAGTCACATACGGATGGTTCCTGGCATCAGCGCAGAACTCTGCCAGTTCTTCAGTCGTGGTCAGTGTTTTCATTCGGAGTGGTTTTCCTGACTTTGCCGGGCCTGTTTTCGGGCCACTTTCCTCTCTCATAGGCAATCCATGCCGGAAAGGGAAGTCTCAGACAAGGTCGATCCGCCTGCGATCCCCTGAAACAAAGCGCCGCAGCACGGCCGGGTACAAGCGATGCTCTTGCACAAGAACCCTGGCCGCAAGGGTTTCGGGCGTATCATCCGGCAGAACAGGCACCCGGGCCTGCCCAAGGACAGGGCCGCCATCCAGATCGGCCGTCACTTCGTGAACGCTGCATCCCGCTTGCTTGTCGCCGTTTTCAATGGCGCGCCTGTGCGTATCTAACCCCTTGTATTTAGGCAATAAAGACGGATGAATATTCAACATCCTGCCGCGCCACTGTTCCACGAAACCGGAGGACAGAATGCGCATGAACCCGGCAAGACACAAGACATCCGGCCCTGCCTCCAGCAGCCGGGCATGCAAAGCGGCCTCAAACCCTTCGCGATCCCGCCCAAACGGCCGATGATCTATTGCCGAAGCGGCAATTCCCAAATCACGCGCCTTGTCCAATCCGGCAGATTTCGGGTCATTGGACACAACCAGCACCGGACGGGCCGGATGATCTCCGGTCATGCTGTTGGCCAGGGCCACCATATTCGACCCGCCACCAGAGATCAGGACCGCAACACGTTTGCTCACAGAAGTTTTCCGGAATATTGCACGCCATCGCCGGCGCTGACGACGCCGATCAGGCTGGGATATGCGCCTTTTTCCAGCAAAAGCATGGCAATGTCCTCGGCCTTATCCGCGGCGACGCACAAGACCATCCCCACACCTGCATTGAATGTTTTCAGCAATTCCTGCTCGTCGATACCGCCTGTTTCTGCCAGCCAGCGAAAAACCGGTGGCAGTTCCCAACTCGAAAGATCAATACGGGCACCCAGCCCTTTTGGTAAAACCCTTGGCAGGTTTTCGGTAATGCCCCCACCGGTGATATGCGCCAGGGCATGTACATCACCTGTACGCAACGCCGCCAGGGCCGGCTTTACATAGAGACGGGTCGGGGTCAGCAGAGCCGCCCCCAGTGTGCCTTCGCCAAAGGGGCTTGATGATTCCCAGTTCAACCCGGACACCTCCACCACGCGGCGCACCAGTGAATAGCCATTGGAATGGACGCCGTCGCTGGCCAGCGCCAGCAGAACATCGCCTTCGGTCACGCCTGCCGGCAATATCCCGTCACGTTCCACCGCCCCCACCGCAAACCCGGCCAGATCAAAATCACCGTCATGATACATACCCGGCATTTCGGCTGTTTCGCCGCCAATCAGCGCGCAGCCTGCCCCCTCACAGCCTCTGGCAATGCCTTCGACAATCGCGGCGCCCTGTTGCGGGTCAAGCCTGCCTGTGGCGAAATAATCCAGAAAGAACAATGGCTCTGCCCCTTGGCAAACCAGATCATTGACGCACATGGCAACCAGATCAATGCCAATCGTGTTAACCATGCCAGTATCTATTGCAATGCGCAGCTTGGTGCCGACACCATCTGTTGCCGAGACCAGCACAGGGTCCCTGTAGCCGGCAGCCTTCAGATCAAACAAGGCCCCAAAGCCACCCAACCCCGCCATGACACCGGGTCGGTTGGTGCGCTGTGCTGCGGGTTTTATCTGCTCAACGAGTGCATTTCCCGCATCAATATCCACCCCCGCATCTGCATAGGACAGGCTGGTTTTCTCACTGGTCATCGGATGCTCCCGTCATGAAACAGTTTTCGCTGATCAGGTATCAACTGCAGCGCACGCTGTCTATCGGTTTGCCCGCCAAATCCCGCTGATACCGGCTTGTTTACTGTTTGGCTGCGGCTTTATTCTGTATTTTGGCCCCGAGGCGGAAAAAGAACCACGACGACAGGAATGTCAGCAGGGTCAGAACCGCAAGCATCACGCCAACCATCGGGTTGTCAAAGGCCCCGAGCAGGTTTCGCCCCAGAACAGCCAGGCCGATCGCCAGTGAAACAACGAATGCAATCACGGTGAAGACGACTGCCATGCTCCAGTTTTCCCCGGAAGTCGGACGGCGGCCACTGCGCCGGTAAAACTGATGGCCCGCATCAATCGAGGCGACAAAGACCGGCAAAAAGCTGAACACACTGCCCGAGGGTAACCCTGTATAACGGATCAGGACATAGCTGATGCCCATCGCCATGATCGCGACCAGAACATATACGATAAAAAAGCGCAGACCGAGAGCGCGGGTATTTTCAGGCATCAGGTTCTCCTTTTCGCGCAGGATACCCACAAAAGATCAGCACAGCAAACCTCTTGACGCCCGGTATCTTTCTGATACCCCTGCGTCCTAGGTTGGGCCTGTAGCTCAGTTGGTTAGAGCAGAGCGCTCATAACGCTTTGGTCGCAGGTTCGAGTCCTGCCGGGCCTACCAGAAAACTCACGTGAATCCGTGCACTCAACCACACAATGCAATGCTGTCATAAAACAGGCACTCCAGTCTCTGCCAGATTGACCGTGTACCCCTACCCAAGTGCTGTATCAATCTGGCTTCACAGACAAGCATTACTGTATCGTTGAACTCAAAGAAGCCTCGCATCTTTGGTTGAGGATGCGTTATTCAGCCTCGGTACCAACCACCTCGCTGACAACGACCATCGTCAGTTCCTCACGGGTCGCCTCAAGTGCAACCTTGGTTTTGAATTCGGGCGGATGGTTCGTTCATGAGGCCCCCCTTTACGGTTCAAATGAATTGAGCTGCTTGAAGCCCTATCCCAAGATTTCACGCAACAACCGGCCAAACATCGTATCACACGCCACCAACTGGGACAGCGTAACATGTTCATCGGGCTGGTGGCCCTGATCATCCATCGACCCGGGCCCGCAGACAATTGTAGGAATGCCCAATTGTGTAGAAAAATAGCCGGCCTCGGTGCCAAAGGCGACTTTGGTGGTACCCGTTGCAAGGGCCAGCTTCTGCGCTTGGAGTACCACTTCGCTATCAGGATCCGTATCCAGCCCAGGATAGGCAAGTCGTTTTTGCACGTCAATGTTGGCAACCGGAAACCGTGCCTGATACGCTGCCCCTAGCTTTTGCGCCGCCGCCGTTATCCGGGCAAGAATATCATCTGGGTTGTCCGCCACCAGATGGCGAAATTCGAAATCAACTTCGGCCATTTCCGGCACGATATTGAGTGCCCTGCCGCCGGATATCCTTGCCACATGGATAGTGGAATAGGGCACACCATAGTCCGCATCCTGCACACCATTTGCGGCAAAATCGCTCTGTATTTCCCGTAACACGGACACAAAGTCGGTTGCCAAATGCAGCGCATTCAGAAAGTTTGGCGCCATGGCCGAATGGCCGCTCATCCCGTGACAACTGGCGCGCAAAGCGACCTTACCCTTGTGCCCAACAGCAACCTGCATCATGGTCGGTTCGCCCACAAAACACATGTCGGGCAGGCCAATGGTTTCGCTAAGCCGGTCAATCATTGACCGAATGCCGACACAGCCGATCTCCTCATCAAAGGAAAAAGCAAGCTTTAGCGGCTGCTTCAGTTCAACCCGGGCCGCCCGGTCGGCCAGCACCAGCATAGAGGCCAAATAGCCCTTCATATCGGTCGTGCCACGCCCATAGGCCCTTCCATCGGCCACACGCATTCTAAACGGGTCCGTTGTCCAGTTCTGACCGGTAACCGGCACCACGTCGGTATGCCCTGACAGCAAAACCCCCGCGCAATCGCCTGGCCCGATACGCGCAAACAGACCTGCCTTCAGGCCAGTCTTGTCCGGCACCCGATGCACCGCAAATCCGCGGGCAGTCAGAAAGTCCTGGATATAGTCAATGATCGCCAGATTGCTGTCAGCGCTGATCGTTGGGAAGGCAATGAGCCGGTCAAGAATTTCCAGAGTTTCCATTGCCACTATTCGTCGCCTGGCACGCCATAAGAGGGTGCCTCACGCGGGTCAAGGGCGCGCTGCACATAGGCATTCATCTGCGGCTTGTAAACGGCCCACGCGGTGGCAATGGCCTTGATCGGGCAATCCTCACTCCAGTCACAGCGCAGATCGACCACAGGCCACGGCACCTGATCGCAAATCTGCATACCGGCCGAATGAATCGGTCCGGCCTCGCCCCCCTGTGCCAACCCGGCACGCATCGCGACAATCAGGCGATCGCCGATATGGCCGGTGGCCGAAGAAAAGCCCTCAACAATAGCCTGTGGCACCCCGTCATTGGCCAGCATATTGCCGGCGGATAAGACATTCTCGCCCACTGCCTGCGTCCAGACGCCCAGCGAATTGGACCCGGAATGGATAGCTGTTTCACCTGTGGCGTCAATGGCCAGAACCTGCCGATACGTCATGAAGCGCCCGGTTTTGGCAATCTCGGCAATTGCGGCGGTGGCGCTCAGTCCGCCGCCCATCAGTTCCAACATGCGCGGCCCCAATCTAGGGTCGGTGATGTTTTGTGATGCCACCGCGCCCACCCCGGCGTGCGTATAGGCACAGCGCGCTGCCACTGCGGGTGATGACGAGGAGATCGCCACACCGAACATGCCGGTCTTTTCGCAGCGGGCCACAAGGGAAAACGTCATTTCATTCCTCCGGGATAACAGCGGTTGCGTCTATTTCCACCAGCCAGTCGGCCCGGGCCAGCGCCTGCACAACCAACCCGGTAGAGACAGGGTACACGCCTTTGATATATTCGCCCATGGTGCAGTAAACGGCCTCGCGGTGGCGCACATCGGTGATATAGACCACCACCTTGACCAGATGCTCCATGCGTCCACCCGCCTCTTCGAGCAACTGCCGGATGTTTTGCATCACCTTGTGGGTCTGCTCCACCGGATCATGGCTGTCGATATTGACTGCATCATCCAGATTTTGCGGGCATTGGCCGCGCAGATAGACAGTTTTGCCCCCCTGCGTGACCACCGCCTGGCACAGGTCATTGTCCAGATTTTGTTCCGGATAAGTATCTTTGGTGTTAAATTTTCGAATGCGTGTATGGGCCATTTTTGCTCCTGTCAGGTGTCTTTCGGGCCAGGATATTGGGCATACATCCGTTGAATGGAGATCTGATCCGCCAGATATTTGGCATCATGCCAGACCCCCCAGATGAAGGTCGACCCCCGTCGAGACTGCCACGGGAGGCCAAGGAAATAAATGCCCGGCTCACTTGAAACCCCACGTTGGTGTTTGGGTTTGCCGTCATCATCAAAGGCATCCACTTTCAGCCAGCTGAAATCCTGTGAAAACCCGGTGGCCCAGATGATCGAGTTCACGCCCGCGTCGGCCAAATTCAATTCGCGGACAGGGTTGGTCATGCAATTCGGGTCAGGCAATTTCCTGCGGGCTTCGGGATCCTCGGGAAAATCAAGTCCGTTGCGGGCAATATAGACGTCAGCGGCCTCCAGCATCGCCAGATGGCTGGCATCCCCGTTGTTGATATTTTCGACAAGATCACCGGCAAAACGCAGCACACCATCCGCATAGCTTTCCGTGCGTCCAACCAGCGCCATGCCCGCATTGGCAAGCGCACGAAAGTCGATGGTCTCACCGCCGCGCGCACCGCTGACCGCAATGGTCACATGTTCGGTGCCAGGTGCAGGGGCTGCGGCATCCCACATACCAAGTACCCCCAACCACCAGACGAAATCACGGCCGCGGTAACTGCGCGGCGGGCGATCATGCGGCCCAACCGAAAGGATGACCTTCCTGCCCGCATGCATTAGTTCATCGGCAATCTGAACGCCGGATGAACCGGCACCAACCACTATCACTGCACCATCTGGCAACTGCTCCGGATTGCGATATTCAAAAGAATGTATCTGGGTGATGCTGGCGTCTTCGGGCAGGATGGGGGGGATAACCGGACATTGGAATGCGCCGGTTGCGGCAACCACATTGCGCGCCTTGATCACGCCTTGCGAGGTATCGACCCGAAATCCGGGGCGCCCTTCAAGGCGGCGCACCTCGGTCACATCTATACCGGTGCGGATGGGGGCATTAATCTGATCGGCATAGGCCACGAAATAGTCGGCAACATCTTCCTTGGCGACGAACGCCTCGGGATCACCGGAAAACTCCCGACCCGGAAAGCGGTCATGCCACGCCGGACCATTGGCCACCAAGCTATCCCAACGTCCCGTACGCCAACGCTCGGCGATCCGGTCACGCTCCAGCACCAGATGGGGCACGCCCGCCTGGCTCAGATGTTCACTCATGGCAACGCCGGCTTGGCCCGCGCCAACAACAAGTGTATCTACTTCTTCGATCGGCATTTTCGCGTCCTCTTGAATGTCAATGCTTGGCTTTCATCAAAGTTGGGTTCGCGCGTCGCATTTGATCCAGGTGGCTTTCAGGGCGGTATATTTGTCAAACGAATGCAATGACAATTCACGCCCGTAACCAGATTGCTTCATTCCGCCAAAAGAGGATCATCGCCATTACCGCATGCCACTTCCGTCTGAGCCTCGCCTATCGCCGGGTTTATGGTCTCGAATTTTTCCCTGGGCCGGGAATCGCTACACGCCCTGTCGATAAAACACCGGTTGCGGAACTTCCGCTTTTCGGCCCTTGTTTGCCAATCCCTGAATGTCAGATCAGTCATGAGGGCCTCCTAGACAGGCAATGTGGCCGTAACAGCGGTGATGCTGTCGCGCAGGATGCCTTCGATCTGGCCAATCATGGTTTCCTCCATGATCAATGTCGGCGACAAAATCAGGATATTGCCTAATGGTCGCGCAATCAGTCCACGCTTTTGCGCCTCCTGGGCGACCCGCAAGCCGACATTGACTTCATCTGCATAGGTTTCTTTGCTATCCTTGTTTTTGACAAACTCGATCCCCATCATGAAATGGCTGCCCCGCACTTCGCCGACGATATCCAGATCGCTCAAGCCGCACAGGGCATTCTCAAATACCTTTCCGGTGACACGCACCTTTTGCGGGATTTGTTCACGCTCCAGAATGCCGATATTGGCCAAACCGGCGGCTGCGGCGGCGGGATGGCCGGAATAGGTCATACCATGCAGGAACATGGCGCCTGGCTTGGAAATCACCTCGTAAATCTCATTGGAAATGATGGTCGCCGAAAGCGGTTGATAGCCCGAGGTAAGGCCCTTGGCAGTAGTGATCATGTCGGGCTCCATGCCAAACATGTCCTGGGATGCGAACATATGGCCCAGACGCCCAAAGGCGGTAACCACCTCATCGGCAATATATTTTATGTCATGATCCGCCGTAATCTGGCGCATGCGGGCATGATAGCCATCGGGCGCCACCAGAATGCCACCGGCCCCCATGATCGGCTCGGCAATGAAGGCGGCGATGTTTTCGGCGCCGATATGGTGGATCGCCCCCAGCATGTCATCAGCCAAAGCATCCAGAAACTCGGCTTCTGTCATCTCGCCTGCTTCGCGGTAGGCATAGGGCGCACGCAAATGATGCACCAGCCCTTCGGCAGCAGTATCCCAGCCATCACTATAGGCAGGCGTCGTTAAAGCCATCGCCAGATGGGTAGAGCCGTGATACGCCCCGAAGCGCGACAGGATTTTCTTTTTGTTCGGGCGCCCGAGACGGTTGTTGTAATGGTGCAGCATGCGAATGGCGGAATCATTGGCCACCGAGCCAGAATTGCCAAAATAAACCTGATTGAGCCCCCCCGGCGCCAAGCTTGCCAGTTTATCAGCCAACGCCGCCGCCGCCGGGTGGGTAAAATTGTAGAAGGTCGAATAATAGTCCAGTGTCTTCAGTTGTTTGGTGATCGCATCGATGATTTCTTTGCGCCCATGGCCGACATTCACACACCAGAGTCCGCCGATCCCGTCGATCAGTTCGTTGCCTTCGCTGTCAGTCACTATAGCCCCGTTGGCCTTAACGATTGCGGTGCGTGCACCCTGTTGTTTCAAACCATCGAGATTGGCAAATGACTGGATCAGATGGGCGTCCTGAGCCAGGATCTCGTCGGTCGTAAATGCTGTATTCTGCTGTGCCATATTCTTTCCATTCATGCGCATGTCGCCTGCATTCTGCCGGGCGGGGAGGAACAGCCCCGTATCCCCCGCCCGGTGGCTGGTTTATTTTTTCAGATCTGTCCAGATCTTATCATAGACAGTCTGAACTTCTTGCGGGCAGGCCTGAATGAACTCACCCTTCTGGTCCGCCGGCGGGTTCAGTTCGGGAGCGTCGGTGACGGCGGCTTCCAGATATGGCTCTACCCCGGTGACACCCGCAGTGTACTGCGCATAGTTGGTCACGGCGGCCACATTTTCCGGCTCGAGCAGGAAGTTCATGAACTTGAGCGCATTGTCGCGGTTAGGGGCATCCTTGAGCAGCACAACATTGTCCATCCAGACAACGAAGCCTTCTTTCGGGAACGCATATTCAATATTGGCGCCCTCCTCGCGCGCCTTGGCAGCAAAACCATTCCAGATCATGCCGGCGGCGGCATCCCCCGATACCAAAACATCCTTGGCAATGTCCGAGCCGAACGACGCCCAGTGCGGCTTGGCGTTCTGCAGCAGATCATTCAGGGCGCGCAACTGGTTGCGGTCGCTGGTGCATTGCGGAATGCCCAGATACATGGAGGCCAGTGCCAGCACTTCGCCCTGGCTGTCGAGGACGTTGATCTTGCCACGCAGCGCCTCTGGCGGCTCGAAGATGATCGCGAGGGTGTTGATATCCCCTTTATAGACATCGCGGTTCACCGCAAAGCTGGTCGAGCCCCACTGGTAGGGGATCGAGTGCTTGCGCCCCCGGTCAAAAGGCACGTCCACCCATTGTGGGGCAATGTTGCCAAAATTGCTGAGTTCCGATGGCTCGAATGTATCCAGCATCCCTTCGCCGGTCATGATTTCAACCATGTAGTCGCCGGGAATCGCCACGTCGTAGCTGCCCATCTTACCGGCTTTCAACGAGGCGAGCAGCGCCTCGTTTGAATCAAAGGTATCCATGGTAACTTCCACGTCGTACTCTTTAGCGAACTTGTCGAGCAGTTCTTGCGGCATGTATTCGAACCAATGGTAAATCGACAATTTACCCTCGGCGTGCGCCACGCCCGCCGCCAACATCAGTGCCAGCGCGGACATGCCGATTATCCTTGATCTTTTCATTTCATTCTCCTCCGTTGGTGGCCGTTTGTTGTTGCTTCTGCCCTATCCGTCCGACCAGCCAGGATAGGGTTACAAAGACCACCGATACCGCCAGAAGCAGGGTGGAAATTGCCATGATGTTGGGTTTTATCCCTTGTTTGACAGACCCAAAAATTGCCGTCGGCAGGGTCTCGATACCAGCACCCTTGACGAAATTCGTAATGATGAAATCATCCAGAGAAATGATGAAAGCCAGCAGAAACCCCGAAATGATTCCCGGTGCCATCAGCGGCAGCAGGATCAACCGGAAGGTCTGGAGACGGGTCGCGTAGAGATCCATTGCGGCTTGTTCGTAAAGGTCGTCGATGCCTTGCATCCGCGCCGCGATCGGCAAATAGGCAAACGGGATGCAGAAAACAATATGGGCAATCAGGATGGTCAATATACCCGTGGTAAAGCCAATGGCGGAGAAAAAGATCAGCGAGGCAACCGCCGTCACGATTTCCGGCACCATGAGTGGCAGATTGATCAACGCAAATGAGAACGTCTTGCCACGAAACCGCCCGGCCCGCAGCATGGCCGTGGCAGCCATCGTTGCAATGATGGTCGAGGTGATGGCGGCGCTGATCGCGATGATGAAGGAATTGATCGCAGCGGCCCTGAACCTGGGGGCTTCCACACCCCAGAACACATCCGCATACCAGCGCAGCGAAAAGCCACCCCAGTTGGTGATCGATTTGCTGTCATTGAAGGAATAAACCGCAACGATGATCAGCGGCGCATAAAGCAGGAAAAGACACAGCAGCGTCGTCACCGAGAACCCGGGGAACCAGCGCATATCATTGTTCCGTGCCATTACCGTTTTCCCTGCTTCATTTGCTGGCGGGCATAAAATGTAAGGACGATCAACACCATTGACAGCAGGATCATCGCGGCAGCCGCCCCAAAGGGCCAATTGCCTGCATTGCCCTTGAACTGCTCTTCGATCAGTGATCCGATCATGAAATTTTTTGCACCGCCCAGAAGATCCGGCGCAAGGAACGCGCCCAGCGAAGGCACGAACACAAGAATGCAGCCAGCAATGATACCCGGCTTCACGATCGGCAGGATGATCTTGCGCAATGTCGCCCAGCGCCCGGCGTAAAGGTCGGCGGCGGCTTCGGAATAGGCAAAGTTGTAGCGCTCAACCGCTGCGTAGATCGGCAGCACCATGAATGGCAAATAGGAATAGAACAGCCCCAGTTGCACCGCAAAATTTGTATTGATCATGTGGATCGGCTCTGGAATCACCCCGGCCGCGAGCAACCATTCATTCAATGGCCCGGTGTCACGGATCAGGAATTTCATTGAAATCGTGCGGATCAGCAGGTTCACCCAATAGGGAATGGTGATCAGGAACAGCCAGAGAGATTTATTCGGCCCGCTGCGCGTGGCGATGAACCAGGCCGTCGGGAAGCCGACCAGCAGGCACAGGAAAGTCGCCACCGCCGCCAACCAGATCGAGCGCCAGAATATGATGATGTAGGTCCATTCGATTTTCGGCGGCTCATCCCCGAACAGGCCACGGTCAAAGAAGAACTGATCATAGGCCGCCAGCGAAAACTCCCAGATCACACCACCGCGAAACTCTTTCGTCAGGAAAGAATAGACCAGCATCATCAGAACCGGCAACACCAGAAAGAACCCTATGACCAGCCAGGTCGGCAAGATCAAGAGCGATCCCAGCCCGGCATAGGTGCTGGTGTTGGAACTGTTGTTGTTTTCGATACCGGCTACCATCAATCCACCAACAGGCGTGCGGCGCCTTGCTCGAATGTCAACCCAACATTTTCGCCGACAGGCGGAATATAACTGCCTGTGGAATTTTGTGTCCGCACAGTGATGGTCTCACCATCAACCAGCGTCACATCCACATGCATATCGGTGCCAAGATAAACCAATCTGGCAACCTGCCCCGACATCACCCCCGCGTCGGGTTCGGCAAAGCCCACACGTTCCGGCCGGACAGATATATGTCCCTCGCCGGCAATCGCACCTTGCGCTGCCGGGCATGTGCATTTGCCTCCGCCTGGCAGCAGGCAGGTCGCATTTCCGTCCGCCAACCCCAAAACTTGGACCATTATCAGGTTCGTTTCCCCGATAAAATCGGCCACGAATTTGTTGATCGGTGCTTCATAAATATCGCGCGCCGTACCGACCTGCTGCACACGTCCTTCCGCAATCACCGCAATCCGGTCGGACATGGTCAGCGCTTCTTCCTGATCGTGGGTTACGAAGATGAACGTGATGCCAGTGTCGCGTTGCAACTGCTGCAATTCCAACCGCACCGCCTGACGCAGCTTGAGATCAAGCGCCGAAAGCGGTTCATCCAGCAACAGCACTTTCGGGTTCGGCGCAAGCGCGCGGGCCAGCGCCACCCTTTGCTGCTGTCCGCCCGAAAGCTGTCCGGGCAAGCGATGTGCAAATCCGCCAAGCTGAACCATCTCCAGGACCTCGCCGACCCTCGCCCGTGCACTGGCAGCATCCTGTCCAAGCCGCAGTAGCCCGAACAGGACATTCTGCATAACATCCATGTGGGGGAACAGCGCATATTGCTGGAACACGGTGTTGACCGGGCGCTTGTTGGGGGGGAGGTTGGCAATATCTTCACCGTATAGCAGGATCGCACCTTCGGTGACATTTTCAAACCCGGCAACAGTACGCAGCAAGGTAGTCTTACCGCAGCCCGAAGGTCCAAGCAGCGTGAAAAATTCATTGTCCCGTATGTCGAGCGAAACATCCGAAAGTGCCGTGAAATCACCATAGCACTTCGTCAGATTGACAATATCGACCGCAACTTCCTTCATGCTCTCCCTTGTGTTCCCCAAGCATACCTCTTAATTTGCCATTTATACGCTAAACTGCACAGATTGGGGGGTATATACCCCCAAAGTGGTACAAATGCTTGAAACCGGCCTGTCAACCGAGGCATTGCTTGCCGCCACCATTGCGAATCTGCGCCGCGAAAGTTTCGAAGCCCATCTTGGCGCATGGCTGGCCAGTTGCATAGCCCATGACAATGTCACGACGCTGGCTTATTTTCAGGACCGGGCGCCGTTGCCCTTCAGAACAAAAAGCCGCCAGCCCCAGGTACACGCCGCCTTTGAGAACCTTTACCTGACCGGCGCCTACCTGCTGGATCCGTTCCACGACCTGCATCTCGAACACGCGCCCGCCGGCATGTATCGCCTCAGCGATATCGCGCCCGATCAGTTTCAGCGAAACCGGTATTTTTTGGATTACTACCGCAGTACCACCATGATCGACGAAATTGGCTTTGTCTCTTACCCATCCAAAGGCGTTTCATTACATGTGTGCTTGGGACGCGACAAAATTTCGAACCAGCGTTTCAATCCCCGTGAGATTGCGACAGCCAAACGCATTGCGCCGATCGTCGTGGAACTCTCGCAAGCACATTGGAAAGACCTCGTATCAAAAGGCGAACTTGCCGAAGGTGATTTGGTTTCCGACCTGATCGCAGCCGTCAGCAACACGCATTCGATTTCCCTGAGTCCGCGACAAGCACAAGTCGCGTTGCTGGTGATGCAGGGGCACTCATCCGTGTCAACCGGGTTACGTTTGGGGATCAGTCCACAAACCGTGAAAGTTTTCCGCAAACAACTCTATAAAAAGTGCAGCATTTCCTCTCAGGCCGAGCTTTTTACCCTGATGTTGCCGCTCTTGGGGTCAGGGCCTGTTAGTCCTGCCCGAGAGGGGCAGAATTAACGGCGCGATATTCAGACCGCCCCGCTCCGTCTCTTTGGTCAGACACTGAAAGATAGCCGTGTCAAAGGCCCGCATCGCCATACAGCCCGGTCTCGAGGTTGAGTAGCCGGTTCACCCGGTTCCTTATGCCTCAATCATAATCGGCCCCACGCTTCAGGAAAAGCTTTGCTTGTCCTGCGCCGGTATGGCCCGAAATCCCTGCCCCCTTGACGACCGTCGACATCTGCCTGTTGTGCCCCGCTTTTTTATCCTTTTCGGCCGAATGCCGCAAATTGCCCACCGCGCACAAGGCACGGCGGGCATGGCTGTCTGTCGGTCAAAAGTCGAAATCGTCGATATTCTCGGCGTTGAAGACAGTGCGTTCGGGCAGCAGGATGATACCGTTGCCAGGCGCTTCATAGTCATAGCCCTGAACCGAGTTCGGCGAGACCTCAACAGTACCGATGCCGGGCACATCGATTTTGTCGCCCACTTTCCAGGTTGCACCTTTTACCAGTTGATCGGCGATATAGACCGCCAGTTTGCCCTGCATCACCACATCCCACAGTCCAAAACGGTCAACCGTACCGCTCTTGACATACTGGCGCATCGTGTTGGGCGTTGAAAAACCGGTGACAATCACCTTGCCGGCTATGCCCAGGTTTTCCGCCGCCTGTGCCGTGCCGGGCAGTGCATTGGCATCGGGGCAGATCACTGCGTCAAGGTCAGGGTAGGTCTGAAACAATGCTGAGGGCACCTGAACCGCCTTTTGTGCATCCTGATTGGAAAACACCGTGGCCACAACTTCCCAACTCGGGTAATCCTTGGCTATAATCGCCTTGGCTACTTCGGCCCATTGGTTCTGGTCGGTTACTGTGGGCGAGGAATAGTGGAACGCCACCTGGTGCGGCGCGCTTGGGTCTTCCATCTGGTCAGCGGCCATCTTGACCAGCAATCCGCCCAGTTGCTCGGGGGTGCCCTGATCGATATAGTAGGACCGGCATTCCGGATTCACGTCGGAATCCCAGGTCAGCACCTTGACACCGCGATCCTGCGCACGCTTGAGCGCCTCGCACAGCCCGTCCGGCGACAGCGCTGAAATGGCAATCGCATTGAAGCCCTGGTTGACGAAATTGTTGATGAACTCCACCTGGCCCGAGACCGATGCCTGCGACGGCCCGTCATATTTGACCTCGATGCCGAGTTGTTCGCCCATAGCCATGGCCCCGGCACCACCTGATTCAAAAAAGCCGACTCCGGTCAGCTTTGGAATGAACGCAACACGCGCCTCCTGCGCCGCAGCCGACAGGGTCGACAGGCCCAGCGTAAGCGCTGCCATCAGCCCCCCGGCCAATATCTTGTTTCTAGCTTTCATTTTCTTTCCTCCTGGTAAAGTTTGCAGATACGGGCCGTAAACCGGCCTCTTGATGAAGGCGAATGAGCCTCACTCGCCATTTGCCGCTACCGCCTGCCGTTCGGTTTCATAGGCCGCCCTGTTGGCCCGGCTACGCTGCAGCGCTGCCAGCCCGATCCGCCCGGCCACCGAGCCGATCAGCAAGGCGCCGACGATCACCGGCACCACATCACTGGTAATGCCCAACGCCAGCAGCCCCTGACGCAGATAGCCCAGCACGAGGCCGGCCAGAAACGTGCCCAGCACTGAGCCTTCGCCGCCATAGATCGACGAGCCACCCAGCACTACGGCAGTAATGATATTGAGCAGCGCCTCGGCCCCAAGGTCCGAGCGCGCCGAAGTGAAATAGGCGGTCAGCACCAGCCCGGCCACTGCTGCGGCAAGGCCGTTCAAGGCATAAACCGTGATCAGCGTACGCTTGAGTGGCACCCCGGTGTGGCGCGCAGCCTCGGCATTGACGCCGATCAACTGCAAGAATCGGCCAAACCGGGTATGCCCCATCAGCCAGCCGGCAATGAGCGTCAGCACCAAGGTCACCACCAGCGGCATCGGTAGCCAACCGATCCGCCCGGTGCCAAACCAGGTAAAGGATTTGGGCAGCCCATTGATGCCCTCGTATTGATAGGCCTCAAACCCGCCGGCGCCATAGGCTTTGAAGCCGAGCATGTCCAAGAGCGTTGGCAGACCGGTGGCCACACCAGAATAAAGAAACAGCATCGCCAGGGTAATTACCAGCGGGTTGACGTCAGTATTGGCCACTACGCTGCCATTGAAGGCCCCTGCCAGCAGCCCGACCGCCAGCGCCACCCCCACCGCCAGCCAGATCGGTGCGCCGGCGACAAAGCTCAGTCCAAGCACGATCGAAGCCAGCCCCATCAGCGACACTCCGGAAATGTCGATGCCCCCGGTCATGATGATCAGGGTCAGTCCGACGGCGGCAATGATCACATGGACAAAATCGCTGGTGGAATAAAGCAGATTCTGCACATTCAGAAAGGCCGGATTGATCATGCCCAGCACCGCCAGTTCCACCATCAGCGCCACCAGCAAGGCAAATTCCCAGCTTTTCAGCCAGCGCAGATTGCTCATGCCCGACCCTCCGATTGTACACCCGCCGGAGCCATTGCGGTCTCGGCGCGCAACATTTCCGCCGCGCGCAGGGTCAGGCGGCGCTTTTCAGCAGCACGCCGGATCGCATAATCCAGAACCACCACCGCCAGCAGCACAGCGCCGGCCACTGCGTTATTCCAGGAACCGGGGATGCGTAGGAAAATCATCATCGAATCCACCGCTGTCAGAAACAGCGCGCCGATAACTGCCGACCAGATGCTGCCGGTGCCGCCCATCAGGCTGACCCCGCCCAGTACCACCGCTGCGATCGCTTTGAGCTCTTGCCCGTCGCCGGTCTGCATCGGCACAAAGCCGATCTGGCCGACAAACACAATCGCAGCCGCACCGGCAAACAACCCGGCCAGCGAAAACGCGATAAAGCGGGTGCGCCGCGTATTGATTCCCAACAGGTAAGCCCCGTCCAGATTGTCGCCCACCGCATAAAAATGCCGGGTGGCACGGATCCGGTGCATGAGGATGGCCACCACAATCACCAGCACCGCTACCCCCCAGACCATCAGCGGGATCGAGGCAAAGCGCGTCACTGCCAGGGCCTTGATGTTTCGCGGAATCGACTCGATCCAACTGCCGCCGGTCAAAACTCGCATCAAGCCGCGATAGATACCCAACGTACCCAGGGTCATGATAATCGGCGGAATGCCGACGAACACCACCCCGACCGCATTGACCATACCCGCCAACAGCCCGGTCAGAAGCGCCGCCGCCATCGCCACCGGCAGCGGAAAACCCGCGTTGAGGGCAAAGCCGAAGATCACCGCCGAAACCCCGGCAATCGCACCCACTGACACGTCGATACCTCGGGTCAGGATCACGAACATCTGCCCGATAGCGATCAGCATCAAAAACAGTGAAGAGTTGAGAATATTGATCAGTGTCACCGGGCGCAGCACCGCCTTGTTGACGGTGCTGACCGCCAAGATCATACCCACCAGCAACAGCAGCACCAGAAATTCGCGGCTTTTGAAAATCCGGCTCATGCCTGCGCCTCCGCAGTCTGGGCAAAAATGTGGTTAGCGATATGGTCAACCTCGATCGGCCCCGGCGGCAGCGCATGCAGGCGACCGCGCCGCATGATCAGCACCCGGTCGCTGACCTCGGCAATCTCGCTGACCTCTGAGGAAATCACCACCACGCCAACTCCGGCATCGGTCAATTCCCGGATGATCCGGTAGACATCCTGGCGCGCGTGCGCATCGATGCCCCGGGTCGGCTCATCCAGGATAATCACTCTGGGCTCGGGCGCCAATGCCTTGGCCAGGACCACCTTTTGCTGGTTGCCCCCCGACAGCGTGCGCGCCACCTGCATCGGCGAGGACAACTTGATACGCAGCCGCTGGACAAATCGGTTCGCCAGCGCAATTTCCTGAGCCGGACGCATAAAGCGGCCGCCGCTGAGTGCCATCAGCGCGGCGGAAATGGTCTGGGCGCTGGGCAAATCCAGAAAGATACCGTTGGCATGGCGGTCCTCGGGCACATAGGACAATCCCATTTCCTGGCACAGGCGCGGGCTGCGCCGGGGTGCGGGTGTGCCATTGATCACCACCTCGCCGGTGGCGGTGTTGTCGATGCCATAGATCGCCTCGGCCAGTTCGGTGCGCCCGGACCCGACTACGCCGGAAATCCCCACAACCTCGCCCGCATGTACCTCAAGGCTAACATCACGAAAGCTTTGCGAGGACAGGCCGCGCACCTGAAGAACCGGGCGCGCCCTGACTGTGGAGGGACGCGTCGTGACGTGTTCAGCGCAGGCGTGATAATCTTCCGGCAGCATGGCTTCTATCAGTCGCTCGGAACTCAGTTCTGCAGTCGGGGCAGCCAACACGAAACGCCCATCGCGCAGCACGCTGACCCGGTCGGAAAAGGCCAGCACCTCATCCAGCCGGTGCGAAATGAACAGGATGCCGATACCGCGTGCGGTCAGGAGGCGCATCTGCCGGGCCAGGCTTTCGACCTCATGGTGGGTCAGGGATGAGGTCGGCTCATCCAAGATCAGCACTCGCGCATTGCGCATCAGCCCGCGGGCGATCTCCACCAGTTGCTGGTTGGCAATCGACAGACTACCGCCTGGGGCGCTGAAAGCAACTCTCAGGCCAATCTCCTGGGCAATGGCACGCGCACGGGCCTCGGTCGCCGCCACATCCTCCGCAAGCCCGGTAGTCAGATTTTCCAGCACCGATAGATTGGGAAAGATATGCGGTTCTTGCGGCACCATGTAGATGCCCTTGGCATGGGCCTGTGCCGGGCTGGTCAGAACCTGCGCATGCCCACCTGCCTCAACACTGCCAGCGGTGGGCTGATAGGCACCCGAAATAATCTTGACGATGGTCGACTTTCCCGAACCATTTCCACCCAGCAACGCATGCACTTCGCCGCGGCGGATGTCGAAATCAATGCCGCGCAACACAGTCACACTCTCAAATACCTTCCAGACGCCGCGCAAGGCCACCAAGGGCACCGCGCCTAGGTCCCGGACGGCTGTGCTGTCGGGCACAACCATACTCATTCCCCATTCAGCGCCGCGTCGTGATCAGGCATGACCATGCGAAAGAAGTCCTTTTCCCGGGTCCCGGTGGTCATCAGTTCGGCAAGCCCCTTGACGGTCTTCCTGTAATGCTCGGTCAAGCGGTGGGCATCCAGTGCCGCCTCATTCTCGAAAGCCTCGTATATAACAAAGTGGTGTTCGTCTTCAGGGTCCTGCAACACGTCGAAGCGGAAATTGCCCGGCTCTTTGCGCGTGCCCTCGAAATTACCGCGAAACACCTCGAGAAATTCACCGACCCTACCTGGTTTTATCCTGATATGCACCAATTGAACAAACATTCCATCCCCCTGAAATCCGCCATGAACCTGTTGACACGCCAACTCTGCGAATCGTCGATGTGCCGATCATTTGTTTAAGTGAAAAACTTTTGAACACCTCTGTCAACTGCCGCTTTAATAATGATAGGCAAAACTACATAAAAACTAACTTCCGTGACAATCCGCTAGACAAGGCTGTGCGCATTTGCATTTAATGAGATCATAGTGTCCATTTGGTCCGCCGGGGCCATGTTACTGAACGTCATGTTAAAAAACAGAGAGGTGAGCGATGCCCCAAGATTTGCCGATCCAGGATATCGACTCCATGACTGCCCCCTTGGCCGACCCATTGCCCGATGACATCGACACCGAGCAGATTACCCGCGCCGCATGGCTCTACTACAATGACGGGCTGACTCAGAACCGCATCGCCGACATGTTGGGAACCTCGCGCATCAAGGTATCGCGTCTGTTGGAAAAAGGTCGTCGGAGCGGGCTGATCGAACTGCGCATAAATTCGCCCTATGATGGCTGCATCACGCTACAACGCGAGTTGGTTTCCGCTTTTGGCCTGATCGACGCCCGCGTGGTTCCCGAGGCGCCTGACCTGCCCGCCCCGCCGCGTATCGGGCGCGCCGCAGCCAGCTTCCTGATGCAGAAACTCGCCCCAAACGACTTGCTGGGGGTTGGCTGGGGCGAGGCCAGCTCGATCACCGTGCGCTACATGGCGCCAGTCTTTCCAAAGTCCAACATTTCGGTGGTCAGCCTGACCGGCGGCGTGTCAGCCTATATCGGTGACACCTTTTTATATGGACCACGCGGCAACGCGCATCTGATCCCGACGCCGCTCAAGGTCTCGACCCCGGAACTGGCCGAGATGCTGCGTCAGGAACCCTATGTGCGCCATGTGCTGGATATCGCCACCACCGCACGTATGGCACTGATCGGAGTCGGGGCGATGGCGCGTTCGGCAACGCTGGTACGCTATGGCTATTGCAGTCAGGCCGAGATCGAGTTGTTCGCCCGGCGCGGTGCGGTGGGGGATGTCCTAGGCTATTTCTATGATGAAAACGGCCAGATCCTCGATCTGGACCTGCACCGCCACGTCGTGGCGCTGCGTCCGGAAGAACTGCGCAAAATCCCCAACGTGGCAGCGGCAGCGGCGGGGGCGACCAAGGTGCCGTCGATCCTTGGCCTGCTACGCGGCAAGCTGGCCAATATTCTGATCACCGATGAAACCACCGCGCGCGAATTGCTCCGGAGGGCACGATGAGCACACATCTACTGGTATTGGATGCGGGCACCGGCAGTGGTCGGGCAGTGATCTTTGACCCTGATGGAAACCAGGTCGCCATGGCCCAGGAGGAATGGCGCCACCTGCCCGAACCGGGCGTTTCCGGCTCAATGGGCTTTGACACAGAGGCGGGCTGGGCGCTGCTTACCCGCTGCATCCGAAACGCGCTCGCCGATAGCACGCTAGACGGGGGTGACATTGCCGCCGTTTCCTCGACCTCGATGCGCGAAGGCATCGTGCTCTATGACGCCGATGGGCAGGCAATCTGGGCCTGCGCCAATGTCGATAGCCGCGCCAGCGAGGAAGTGGCCGCACTGAAGGCGCAGGCCCCAGAGATGGAGCGCGACTTCTACCGGATCAGCGGCGAAACCTTTGCCTTGGGCGCGCTACCCCGGCTCAACTGGCTGCGCAAGCATCGGCCCGCGCTGTTTGACCGGGCGCACAAGATGTCGATGATCAACGACTGGATTGGTGCTCGGCTGACCGGCGAAATCACCACCGAACCGACCAATGGGTCCACCAACGGGCTGATGGACCTCGGCACGCGCGACTGGTCGGATACGCTGATTGCGCGGGCTGGGCTGGAGCGTTCGCTGTTTCCCCGAGTGGTGGAACCAGGCGAGATGGTCGGCGTGCTGACAAAGATTGCGGCCGACGAGACCGGACTCAAACCGGGCACACCCTTTGTGGCGGGCGGAGGTGATGTACAACTAGGCGCCGTCGGGCTTGGTGTGCTGGAACCCGGCCAGGCGGCCATCCTGGGCGGCACTTTCTGGCAGCAGATCGTCAACATCCCGCAAGGGCTGGTGGACGAAACCATGCGCCTGCGCGTCAACGCCGCCGCGCCCGCCGACATGAACCAGGCCGAGGCGATCACCTTTTTCGTCGGCTTGGCTGCGCGCTGGTTCCGCGATGCCTTTGGAGGGCCGGAAAAGCAGGCGGCAAAGGCACAGGGGCGCGATGCCTATGACCTGCTCGAAGACCTGGCCATGCAGGCTCCCCCTGGTGCGCATGGAATCATACCGATTTTTTCCGACGCCATGGATTTCGGCAATTGGTACCACGCAGCGCCGTCGTTTCTAAACCTGTCGATCGACCCGGAAATAGCCAGCAAGGGGGCAATGTTCCGTGCGCTTCAGGAAAACGCAGCGATTGTCGCAGCCGAGAACCTGGACCGGGTGGTGGAATTTGCTGGCATGGGGGGCGACGGGCCGCTGATTATGGCCGGTGGCGCTTCCAAGGGGCGGCTGTGGCCGCAGGTTTTGGCCGATGTGACCGGGCGGCACCTACGCATTCCCAAGGTGCGCGAGGCCACTGCGCTGGGCGCGGCGGCGGCGGCGGCCAGCGGGATCGGCCGCTTTGCCAACCTAACCGAAGCCGGGCGCGCCTTTGTTAGGTGGGAGCGCGAAGTGACGCCGAACCTGGAAAACCGCGCCGTCTATGCCATGGCCCGCGATCGCTGGCGCGCGGCCTATGCGGCACAAAAGCAACTGGTCGATGCGGGCATCACCACCTCCATGTGGCGTGCGCCGGGTACCTGAGAGGCGGTCGAAGCCTGGGCCAAGCGCGCTAACGGTCAGGCCGCGTGGTGGGCGCGAAAAAGCGAATTTGGCGGTCACCATTACCCCGATGGTCTGGCTGTTGCCGGTGCTGTATTCCCCACCGAGCAGAAACACGTGATGGCCGTTATTTGCCTTGGCGATTGTGCGCGCGATCTCGGCCGAATTCGTGATTATAGTCACCCCGCCAATCCTGGCGATCTCCTCGGCGAAAAACAGTGTGGTCGATCCGGTATCAATGATACAGGGTCTCTCCGGGTTTGAACAAACCAGTTGCGGTTTTGGCGATGGCCATCTTTGCCTCGGCATTCTCGGATAGGCGTTGTTGAAACTCCGCTTCGCCAAAACGCTGGGGGCTATTGCGCCCCCGTGTACTTTCTGGACCTTGCCCTGTTTCGCCAGTTGCGACAGGTCGCTCCGAATCGTTTCCCGCGACATCTTGAGGGCGGGTCGCCAGCATTTCAACTGGGGCTTTCTCTTCTTTTCGAACAATTTCAACGAGTTTGACTCGTCTGTCGTGAATTCTTATTCGTTTCCTTTCATTATTGACCGTTCGGGCACCATAGATTACCGTTCAGTCTAATATGGTCAATAAACGGTCACGACATGACGCTGCATCAGGGAAATGAAAGAATACAGTCCCGGCAATCGACAGGCGACACCGTGTTCGACATTATCGTGATCGGGGGTGGGGTTGTGGGTTGCGCGATGGCGCGGCGGTTCACACTGGAAGGCGCGCATGTCGCGCTGATCGAAAAAGCCCCCGACATCCTTGACGGCGCCAGCAAGGCCAACAGTGCCATCCTACATACCGGCTTTGACGCCACGCCCGGTTCGCTGGAACTGCACTGTATCCGCGAGGGCTATCGCGAATACCTCGACATCTATCGCGCACTCGGGCTGGTACACGAGAAATCCGGCGCGCATGTGGTGGCATGGACGGACGAGGAAATGGATCGTCTCGGGCAAATTCGTGCCCAGGCACACGAAAACGGCATCTCGGATGTTGCCGTCATCGACAGGGCGACGTTACGGAAACACGAACCCAACCTGAGCCGACACGCGCTCGGAGCGGTCGAGGTGCCCGGCGAAGGCATCATCGACCCTTGGTCAGCACCCTATGTCTACTTGCGCCAAGCCCTTGCCAATGGCGCCGAGGTTTTCCTGCACCGCGAGGTTACAGGGGGCGATTTCGATGGGAATGCCTGGCGGTTGCACACCACGACCGGCCCGGTTTCAGGGCGGCTGGTGGTCAATTGCGCGGGGCTTTTCGGGGATCGGGTGGACCATGCGGTTCTGGGCCATTCCGATTTTCAAATCACGCCGCGCAAGGGGCAGTTCGTGGTATTTGACAAGGCGGCAAGCAAACTGGTCTCGTCGATCATCCTTCCGGTACCCTCGGCGCGCACCAAGGGGATTGTGCTGTTTCGCACCGTGTTCGGCAATCTGGCAGTTGGCCCCACCGCCGAGGATCAGGACAGCCGCACCGATGCCTCGACCAAAGAAGAAGTGTTACGCACATTGATCAAGGATGGAATTGCCAAAATCCCGGCCTTGGAAGGCATGCCTGTCACCGCGACATATGCAGGGCTGCGTCCGGCGTCAGAAAAAAAGGATTACCGCATTCAGGTGATGGCCGAGAAAAACTGGATCACTGTCGGAGGCATCCGGTCGACCGGGCTAAGCGGTGCATTGGGAATTGCGCGCTATGTATATGGTTTGTATGAAAAAACAGGAATGACGCATACCCCGTTGCCGGATCCAGCCTTACCCAAGGCCGCGGTGCTGGCCGAGGGTGCGCCGCGTGACTGGCATGCCGAGAACCATGGCGAAATCGTCTGCCATTGCGAGTTGGCAACGCGGCGTGAAATCGAGGCGGCGCTGAGCGGCCCGCTGGCTGCGCGCTCGCTGGCCGGGTTGAAACGCCAGACCCGCGTCACCATGGGGCGCTGTCAGGGTTTTTTCTGCTCGGCAAGATTGGCAGAACTGACAGAGGGGCATTTCGCAGTACCGATGTCCGAGGCAATTGATGATGCGTAATCATCCCCCCTTGAATAGCGGCGCGGCACTGGATGTTGCTGTTATTGGCGGTGGGCCATCTGGGCTGGCAGCAGCGACCGCGCTGAAAGAATCGGGCACCGCGCGGGTGGTGGTACTGGAGCGCGAGGCCCAAGCCGGCGGCATTCCGCGTCATTGCGGCCACCCGCCTTTTGGAATGCGTGAGTTTCGGCGTGTGTTGCGTGGCCCGACCTACGCGGCGCGGCTGGTGGAACGGGCTCTGCGTGCGGGGGTTGAAATCCACACCGGAACCTCGGTGGTTCAGGTCCGTCCCGGAGGCAGCCTGCTGGTGGCCGTGGCCAAGGGGGTGATGGAGATATCGGCACGCCGCATCATACTGGCAACGGGTGTGCGCGAGATGCCCCGTTCGGCGCGGCTGATATCGGGCGTACGGGCGCAGGGGGTGCTGAATACCGGTGCTCTGCAATCCATGGTCTATCTGAAAAACCGCCGCCCGTTTCACCGCCCCGTTATCGTCGGCAGCGAATTGGTGGCATTTTCGGCGATCATGACCAGCCGCCACGCCGGCATTCGGCCGGTGGCGATGATCGAGGCCAACGCCCGGGTAACGGCCCGTTGGCCAAGTGCACTTTATCCGCGTTTGAGCGGTGTCAGCCTGTTGACCGGCACTCGCCTGCTGGAAATCCACGGCGAACGATCCGTCACTGGCGTCACGGTGGCTGGGCCGGATGGCGCCCGGCGGTGCATTGATTGCGACGGCGTGGTGCTCAGCGGGCGTTTCACGCCGGAATCAACCTTGGCGCGTTGCGGCCACCTTGAGGTTGATCCCGCGACCGGCGGCCCCATAGTTGACCAATGGGGGCGCTGTTCGGATCCGGTCTATTTCGCTGCTGGCAATTTGCTTCGCCCGGTCGAAACTGCCGGCTGGAGCTGGAGCGAGGGGCGCAAATGTGGGCAATGGGTGGCCGACGATCTGGCCGGTCGGCTGCCGCCTCTGGTGTCGGCCCTGGATGTAAAAACCCACGATCCGCGCCTGAAATACGTCATGCCGCAAAAAATAATGCTGCCACCCGCCGGAACCGGCATGGTCGATCTGCAACTGCGGGTCACGCGACCGGTGCGCGGCGAATTGGTCGCAGTCAATGGCAAGGGTATCCTATGGCGTCAGAATATCCATGCCTTGCCGGAACGCCGTGTGCTGGTTCCGATAGCAGATATGGATTGTGCCGGTGGCGCCGGCACAATCCAATTCGAAATCAGGGAGGAAATAACCTGATAAAATCACCGTTTGCCACAGGGGTCTGCGGTGGATTTATGACAACCCAAGGGAGAAAAGACATGACGATCACCAGAAGAAAACTGATGCAGGGGGCAGGGGCAATCGCCCTGACCTCCCCGTTTATTCGCAATGCGCAGGCCGCAACGCTCGAACTGCGTTGGCTAGGGTGGGAACACTACAACGTGGCCTCGATCGTGCATGGGTTCGAAAAGGAATACGGTGTCAAGGTATCGTCGGGCTTTTTCGACGGCAATTCAGAAGCTTATAACAAGCTGAAGACTGGTGGCACCACCGACTATGATCTGGTGATGGCCGACGGGTTCTGGCCCCGCCTTTATGGAAAGCAGGGCCTGACGCAGCCGGTCGATTATGGCCAGTTGGACAATATGCAGTATGTATTCGATGACTTCAAGGCGCCAAACTACATGTTGTTGCAAGAAGAGGGCGGCACCAACATGATTGCGGCACCAAACTGCTGGGGCGGCTATGGGCTGACGGTGAATCTCGACAAGATCGCGCCCGAGGATGCCGACAGTCTGTCCGTTCTGTTCAACCCGAAATATGCCGGACATGTCTCCACATCTGCGCGGTTCGAGGAAAACATCGCGCTAGCCGGCATCCTTGCCGCCAATACGCTGGGCACCAAAGACGGACCGCGCCCGGACGGCAAACCGTTCAACCCCTATGTGCTGACGGATGCTGAACTCGAAGAAGCCAAAAAGCTGCTGATCAAGCAGAAAAGCCTGCTGTTGACCCGCTGGAACGACGAAGACACGCTGGAACGCCTGCTGCGCGCCCAAGCGGTCTGGGTGTCGCCGGAATGGTCGGGCATCTACCGGCGGATCGCATTCGACAAGATGGACGGCAAATCTGACCTGAACATGCAACATGTCCTGCGTCCGCGCGAAGGTGGCCTTGGCTGGGTAGATACCTGGGCAATCACTTCGGGCGTCGATAGCGAACGCATGGAACTGGCGCACAAGTGGATCAACTGGCGTCTCAAACCGGAAAACATGGCAATCATTGCCACCGATGTCGGTTGGTCGCCGACGGTTGACGTGCGCAAGTTGATCCCGGAACGTTACGTGAAAACCATGTTCCTGAATGAAACCGGAGCTATCAAGGGCCTGTATCAGTTCGATGCGCCCTCCTCGCCCGAGAAATGGGAGCGCGTCTGGTCCGAAGTAGAGGCGGCCTGACCTGCGAACACCGGCTCGCCCGTAGCCCTTTGGCAATGGGCGAGCTTGTGCGCCTTGTCACGCAATCTGCAATATACACCCATGACAGCGGGTAAGAAAAAAGAAGGGGCCGCACGTGTCTGATACTGTCCTTACACTTGAACATGTCTCGAAAAATTTCGGGGCCATAACCGCCGCTGACGATATCAATATAGAAGTCGGCCAGACAGAATTTTTTGCCCTGCTCGGGCCGTCAGGTTCCGGCAAAACCACGATGCTACGGATGATTGCCGGGCTGGAAACCCCGGATACCGGGCGCATCGTGATCGGCGGCACCGATGTCACCAGGTTGCCGCCTTACAAGCGCGGTATCGGTATGGTGTTTCAGGATTTCCTGTTGTTCCCGCACAAGACCGTGGCGGAAAACATCACCTTTCCACTCAAGATGCAGCGCAGTTCAGATACGGAAAAGGCTGAGCACCTGCAATGGGTGGTCAACCTTGTGCACCTTGAGGGGCTTGAAGACCGGTATCCGCACCAACTCTCAGGCGGGCAGAAACAGCGCGTAGCGTTGGCGCGTGGTCTGGTTTCACGCCCCTCGCTGCTGTTGCTCGACGAACCACTTGCCAATCTCGACCGTGAATTACGCAAGGAAATGGAGGTCGAGATTCGCCGCTTTCAGCTAGAGCTGGGCATTCCCTTCGTCTATGTCACCCACAATCAGGAAGAAGCGCTGACCATGTCCGATCGCATGGCTATCATGCGCGATGGCAAGATGGAACAGGTGGGCGAGAAATTCAGCCTATATCACAACCCCACCAGCCAGTTTGTTGCCTCCTTCCTGGGGTCCCCCAACGTGTTTTCAGGCCGGGTCTCGGCCGTAGATGGTGAAATTGCCACGTTGGACTGGCATGGCCACGCCATTCAGGCGCGGGCGCATGGTGGCTTGAAACCCGGCGATGCGGCCACCTGCTATGTGAAGAGCGAAAAGATTGCCATCGAAACCGATGCTGGGGAAATGTCCGGGGAAATCCGCGATGTGATCTTCAAGGGGCAATATGCCGATTTCCTGGTGCTGCTCGACAATGGCGAGGAGGTGACCGTCAGCAGTTCGCATCGCGGGCAATTGGTCAAGGGCGCCAAGACACACATAATATGGAAGCCGGAAAATGCCGATGGCTTTCCGGCCGGAGAATAAGCCATGAAAAACAATCGTCTCTTCTTTTGGGTTTTGACCGGGCCGGGCACGGCGTTTTTACTTCTGTTCCTGATTTTGCCGCTCATGTCCATCGTTGTGTTCAGCTTCTGGCGCACCGAAAGCTATCACCTCTATGCCGATTGGAATCTGGACAATTACCGGGTTCTGGCAACCAATCCGTCCTATGTCACCTTCCTGCTCCGTTCGCTGTTCATGGCAAGCGTGGTATCGTTCGTGTCCCTGGTGGTGGCCTGGCCGGTCGCGTTTTTTATCACCCGCTATGGCGGGCAGTTCAAGATCATCCTGCTGTTACTTACCTCGACACCGTTTCTGACCGGTGAAATCCTGCGGGTGACGGCAATGCAGCAGATCCTGGGGCCGATCGGACTGATCAACATGGCGCTTACAACCTTCGGGTTCGATCCGGTCACCGCATTGATGTATTCAAAAACCGCAACCGCGATAGGCCTGATTTACCTTTGGCTGCCGTTCATGGTGCTGGCGATCCACCTTTCGTTGCTGAACTTCGATTTTGAATTGCTGCAAGTAGCCAAGGTCAACGGTGCGCGGCCACTGCGCGCGTTCTGGGAGGTAACCTGGCCACTCAACCGTGCCGGATCCGCAATCGGGGTGGTCCTGGTATTCATTCCGACACTCGCCTCCTCGATCACCTCCAAGTTTCTCGGCGGGCCGAATGGCGCGCTGTTCGGCAACATTCTGGCACATCAGTTCGGCTCGACCGGCACCTGGGCGCTGGGATCGGCCATGGGGGTGGTGCTGTTCGTAATCTCGCTGCTGGTGCTTTACATCGTGTGGAAATCCATTGGCGATCTCAACCGCTCGGGTATTACAATCAAGGGAGGGGCCGAATAATGTTCAGGAATCTATCGATAACCCTGCAGATCGTCATGCTGGTGGCTCTCTACATTTTCCTCTACATGCCGATCCTTTATATCGTCTATGTTTCCATGCAGACGACGGCGATTTGGCCGTTTCCCCCGGATTTCACCGGCGAGCATTATGTGAACCTGTGGCATGCCACCGATTATCACACAGGCTTTCGCAACTCGCTGATCATCGGTATCGGCACCGGGATGATTTCCAGTGTTATCGCCACCATGGCCGTGATCGGAATTTTGAAGTACCGCGTGAAAGGCAGCAAGCTGATCGCCGGGCTGTTTCTGTCACCGCTGTTCATCGCCCATATCCTGATCGGCATTTCCAGCCTGATGTTCAACAAGACCCTGCTTGGCCTGCCCGGCAACCTGTTCTCGGCGATCATCGCCAACGCGACCTATGCCACCGCATTCGCATTTCTCGTGCTACTGGCGCAACTGGCCCGCTATGACTGGCGGCTGGACGAGGCTGCAATGGTGTTCGGGGCAACTCCCAGGCGGACATTTCGGGAAATTACCCTGCCGCTGGTGTGGCCGGCGATTTTCGGAGCATTCATCGTATCGTTCCTGCTGGCGTTCAACAATCTGGAGATTTCGTTCTACAATCTCGGCGCCACTCCCACCCTGCCAACCCTGGCATGGGGATCGCTACGCCACGGGATCTCGCAAGAACTTTATGCCCTTGCCGCACTGATCAACGCCGCAGTGTTCTCCTTCCTCGGGCTGCTTTATATCCTGATCAGGTCGGGTGTAATCCGTATGGATTTCAAGGACTGATCCGTTGCGGATCGTCGCCATAGATCAGGGGACAACAAGTAGCCGCGCCTTCATTCTGAACGGAACCGGGCGCGGTGAAATTGTGGCAACACGGACCCATGAACAGCACTATCCGCATCCCGGATGGGTCGAACATGATCCGCTTGAACTGTTGCGCCATGTCCGTGAATGCCTGTCGGCAACAGGTCCGGTTGATGCCATCGGCATTGGCAATCAGGGCGAAAGTTGTCTGGGATGGAACCGGAAGACGGGCGAGCCGATCAGCCCGGTCATTGTCTGGCAGGACACAAGAAGCGAAGCCGAAATCGCCAACCTGCGGCAGGATGGTGCGGAAGTCCTGACCAAGGCACGCGCCGGACTGCCACTCGATTCCTATTTCTCGGCCAGCAAACTGGCCTGGATTCTGCGTCATATTCCCGAAGCAAAAACCCTTCTTGCACGGGGAGACCTGTGCCTTGGCACTACGGATGCCTTTTTCCTGCAACACCTGACGGGACGTGCCGTCACCGACATCACCACAGCCTCGCGCACATCGCTGATGAATCTGGAAACCGGCCAATGGGATGCCGACCTTTGCCGGGTTTTCGGTGTGCCGATCGAGACATTGCCCGAGATCATGCCCACCATGGGCGATTTTGGCGCGGCCGAGGTCGACGGGAGAAAAATTCCCGTCACCGCCTCGGTGGTCGATCAACAGGCGGCGCTGTTCGGCCATGGCTGCCGCGACCCGGGGGATGCCAAAATCACCTTCGGTACCGGGGCCTTCGCGTTAGCTTTGACCGGCCTAGCCCTGCACCATTCACCGGGCCACGGGCTGTTGCCGACCGTCGCATGGCAACAGCGCAATGCGGCGCCTTCCTATGCCCTCGATGGTGGCGTCTATTGCGCCGCGTCGGCGATCAACTGGGGGCGTTCATTGGGGCTGTTTTCGGATTTCACCGAGATAGACAGGTTCGAGGGCCCCAGTGCTGTCAGCCGGGACCTGACCTTCGTGCCGGCCCTTGCCGGTCTTGGAAGCCCACATTGGGACCGCAGTGCGGCGGGGATGTGGCTGGGCATGTCGCTGGACACGACATCACGCGATCTGATGCAGGCGATGCTTGAGGGTATTGCCTTCAGAACCGGCGAAGTGATGCAGGCGATGGCGGCGGAAATCGATCTCGGGCCGACCATTTCGATCGACGGGGGGCTGTCGGCAAACAGATACTTCTGCCAGTTTCTCGCCGATGTCCTGCAAAAGGAAATCGTGCCGCAAACCATGACCGAAACAACGTCTCTGGGCGTTGCCAGGATGGCGGCAGGCCTGTGGGAAAAGCCAGATCCCCGGCAGAGCCACAAAAAAACCTACCATCCCCATAGAGAACAAACCTCGGGAATACGCACATTTGCCAAAGCTCTCGGCCGTTCGCGCGGCTGGCTTGAGTAAAGGTAAAGTGGCCCCAGGAACCCGGGCAGCGAGCTAAGGTGCACGCATCCGGAACAGGATGACGCCACCGGTCCGGGCGTCAGCGATATCCAGCTCGATCATTGCCGCACGGGCGGCCCCGGCCAGTACCTCGACCGGCCCCGTCTCGCCCCAGTCGCGGGAATAGGGTAGCACTGGCATTGGTTCCGGTCCGACAAACTCGCGCCAGACACCGCGTAGCAGGCCGAGACAGTCACAGCCGACGCCCCGCACGGTGGCCTGGTTTATGAGCTATGCCTTGGGACCGGCCAGCGGATCGGGGACGTTCTAAAAATCCGCTGGGGTCATATCAAAGATGGAGCTTTTGACTTCACTCAGGGTAAGACGGGCAAGCCCTTGTGGATACCGCTGACGGATCGGCTCAAGGCTTATTTAGCGACTATTGAGAAAAACGGTCTGACGGTTATCACCGACAGGGCTGGCCGTCCCGTCAGCTATCGCACCATTGCAGAAGAAATGCGCAAAGTTAAGATGAAGATGAATCATGCTGACGCGGCCAGCTACGTCACCCACGGGTTGCGCAAGAATGCGACCATCGAATTGTATCAATCAGGGTGTAACGACGAGATGGTCAAAGCCGTCACGGGTCATTCTGGTGTTGAGATGCTGAAAAAGTATGGCGGGCGGATAAGGCAGCGGGAGCTTGCGACACGGGCGCAAGACGCTCGAAACCAGTTTGAACAGAACAAGAAGAAAACATGAAAGTTTCAACGCTTGTTTCAAAAATTGAGCCGAGGGAGAAAGAAAATGACGCAAGTCATTGAAAAGTCTGGAGGCGAGTACCGGAATCGAACCGGTGTACACGGATTTGCAATCCGCTGCGTAACCACTCCGCCAACTCGCCGAAGCCAACGGCGGTGTAACCCAAGGTTTTTCGCCATGCAAGCCGCTAATGGGACAATGCAACAGGTTGCTGTTGTACCCCGTCTGTGTCAAGACAGGTGCAAACAGATCCACAGCAAGACGAGATTTGCCAATGCCCGATTTCAACACGCTTCGCACCATGATGGTTGACACTCAGATTCGCCCGTCAGATGTGACCAAATACCCCATTATTCAGGCCATGCTGGACGTTCCCCGCGAGAAATACGTGCCAGAGGGAAAACGGGCTGCGGCCTATGCGGGCGACGACATCGAAATTGCTGACAACCGGGTTATTCTGGCCCCAAGAACATTTGCCAAGCTGCTGGATGCTCTGGACATTCAGCCTGATGAGCTGGTTCTGGATCTGGGCTGCGGGCTGGGATACTCGTCCGCGATTATCGCTCGCCTGGCAGAGGCCGTGGTGGCCGTCGAAGAGATTCCGGGGATGGCGGCGGAAGCGCAGTCCCTCTTGTCGGCCAACGATGTTGACAATGTGGCTGTCATAGAAGGAAGCCTGTCCGAGGGGGCTGCAAAACACGGGCCATATGACGTGATCGTCATAGAGGGTGCCATTGAATGCCTGCCGCAAGCGATCGCCGATCAGCTGAAGGATGGCGGCCGTATTGGCTGCCTCTTCATGACAGGCAATCTGGGCGAAGCCAAAGTCGGTTTGAAACTGGACGGAGAGATTACCTGGCGTTTTGCTTTCAATGCATCCGCGCCAGTGCTAAAAGAGTTTAGAAAAAAAATGGAATTTATGTTATAGGGCGCAGGGTTACGTTCGAAAGTTAACACGAGGAAAGCGGCCTGATCTGAACCATTTGCCGATTGGCCTTAAGCGAGGAAAGAAAAAATGGCGCGAGTTATGACGAGAACACTTGCCATATGGACATTGGTTGTATCGTTGATGGCCGCTCCGGCCGTTTGGGCGGAGACCCTGACCGACGCCCTTATCTCGGCTTACAAAAACAGTGGCCTTCTGGATCAGAACCGCGCCCTGCTGAGGGCTGCGGATGAAGATGTTGCACAGGCTGTTGCCACGCTTCGGCCTGTTCTGAACTATTTCGCGAACGCCACTTATTCCGAGCCGATACGGGATCCGACCGGCGACAGGGTTACCGGCAGCCTCGGCCTGTCGGCCGAATGGCTTTTGTATGATGGCGGCGGCTCGAAACTGGCCGTCGAAGCGATGAAGGAAACCGTTCTGGCAACACGTGAGGGGCTGATCGACATCGAACAACAGGTCCTTTTGCGCGCTGTAACCGCCTATATGAATGTCCGCCGGGATGCCGAGGTGGTTGCGCTGCGCCAGAACAACGTCCGCGTCATCGGCCAGCAGTTGCGTGCCGCAAAGGACCGTTTCGAAGTGGGCGAGGTGACCCGGACCGATGTTTCCCTGGCCGAATCGCGGCTGGCGCAGGCGCGTGCGGGGCTGGCGGCGGCGCAAGGTGCGCTGGCAGCCTCCCGAGAAGAATACAAGGTTGCCGTCGGAAGGTTTCCAAAATCACTGAAATCGCCTCCCAGGGTGCCAAGAACCGCGAAAAATCTGGCGACGGCCAGATCAATTGCCCTGACCGAGCACCCGCTGGTAAAGCGCACGAAACATGAGGTCGCAGCGGCTGATCTGGGCGCCGCACGCGCGGCAGCAGCCATGAAGCCGCGACTCACTCTGAATGGCCGGGTTGCCATTGATCAGAACCGCAATGATTCCTCCTCGTTGGGGCTGCAACTGGGCGGGCCGATTTATCAGGGCGGCAAGCTGAGCGCCATTTACAGACAGGCACTGGCGCGTCGCGATGCCGTGCGGGCCGGGTTACATACTGTTGGGCTGAATGTCAGCCAGGGTGTCGGAAATGCCTGGGCGCGTCTTCAGGTTGCCCGCGCAACTCTGGTGGCCAGCAATCAGCAAATTCGCGCGGCACGGGTTGCCTTTCGCGGCGTCAAGGAAGAGGCGACTCTTGGTGCCAGGACAACGTTGGATGTCCTTGATGCCGAGCAGGAGCTTCTCGACGCGCAGGCCAACCGGGTTTCGGCCATCACCGACGAATATATTGCCGCATACAGCCTGTTGTCGGCGATGGGGCTGTTGACAGTGGATCACCTGAAACTCGGGATCAAGACCTACGACCCGGCCGCCTATTATAACGCCGTGCGCCGTGCCCCTGCGACCAGCGCGCGCGGCAAAAGGCTGGATGCGGTCATGCGGGCATTGGGAAAGTAGCACCGGCGAACAACAGAGTTCTTGCTATATGTTGTGTGACGCTTGTCATCAGGGTATGATCCCGAAAAAGAACGAGCAGGAACGACCATGCAAGAACCCGTAAATACCGCCGAAATCGAAGACGTTCTTTCTTCTATAAGGCGTCTTGTCTCTCAGGACATCCGGCCAGCCGGGCCAGATCCGGCGCCGCGTGCCGATGCGCAGGATACGCTGGTCCTGACACCGGATCTGCGCGTTCTGGATCGGGACATGATGGGCCAGCGCACTACTGTTGCACGACTTGTTCCAAGACATGGGGCTCTCGAAGGATCGGCATCTGAAAACAAGGATCCCTCGGATAAAATGCACGATCCCGCAACCAGGCAGGAATCGCTTCCGGTGTACAGGCTGATGCCAACCGAGCAGGATGAGATCATTATAAACAGAAATACACCTTCCAAGGGGTCCATTGCCTCAACGACAGACCAGACGAACCTTGAAGAAGAAGAGGACGGTTTGGGCGATACAATAGGAACGGAAACGCACCAGCAAGCGCTTTCGCTCGGGCAGTTGGAGCAAACCATCCTCGAGCTTGAAGCCATCATCGGGGAACAGGATACCGAATGGGAACCGGACGGGAGCGAAGACCCCGCGCAGGAAGCCGCAACCAAGGTCCCGTTGCCCGGACATCATTTCAACCCGGCCGAGGCCAAACCGGAACCCGCGCAAAATCGGCAAGATGCCGGCGCAGAATCTGCAACAGACCCGCTGGAAACTGGCGCGCAGGTTACATCGCCGCAGCAAAATCTGGGCGCGCCTGAGGCGGACAAAAAGGCGGCCCCAGACGACACCCCCGAATTTTCGCATTCCGCTTCCGAAGCTTCCCGCTCCTCGGAAAAGGAGGTTCTCATTCTTGGCACCAGGTCAAGATCAGCACCTGAAATTGACGATGAAACGCTGCGCGATATCATCAGAAAAGTCGTCCATGAAGAATTGCAGGGGACCCTGGGCCTGCGCATAACACGCAATGTTCGAAAACTCGTGCGGCGGGAAATCCATCGCGCGCTGGACAGCCAGACATTTGATTAGGGCGTATGATCAGGGCGTGTCGCGTCCAATCTGCCGGCTGTTTGCCCGGCAGGACCAGTGAATTCAATTGGCTTGGATTTGGCAGATTTTCGCGCGGAATCGCAGCCTGATATCCTGAAATGAAACGGAAAGGAAAACCTTCTGGAGGAAGGTTTTCCCGACGATGCGCGACTATTCCATCGGTTTGTGCCTGGTCAGAAGAAAAATCTGTCAAACCAACGGCGCAGGTATTAATGGGTCCTGCCCCTAGTCTTCCCAGGCTTCGTAGCCGGTGTCGATCAGCCAGCCACCAGGTCCGGCGATCTCATCAGGAAGAAACATGATCATCGATTCACGAATGGCAAACAAGGTCAGAAAGCTCATTGCCAATTGAAAAAACGTCACTTCAAGAATCCAGTTCATCGAACTCACCTTTGTTTTGCCCCACCGGGTATTTGCCAATGGAAAACGGCCAAAAAAAGGCTGAAACTCGTCAATTTTCTTGCGGATCAGATCATGGGGGCATCAAGGCGCGCGAAACATGTGGTTTCCGCGCCCTCCCACTTTCCCGATTTTTGGGAAGTGGAATAGTTAACATATTGATAATATTTATAAATGTGCTAGCCTCATCCCGATACGCGCATCGGTCAGGCCGGATAGATCGAATCTCCCGCCTGTTCATTCGTGCTGAAAATGCCGTTACGTAACAGGCTTTTGGAGAAAACCGTATAACAGGCCCGGCCCTTGTGTTTTGAGGCATACAGCGCCAGATCAGCGTCTTTCATCATCGTTTCCATATCAGGCTGTTCGTAATAATCCGAAACCGTGGTGCCAATACTGGCAGAGATTCTGCAGACCTCTCCGTTAAAGGGAATTGGGGTTTCCAGCCGCGAAATAATCCGCCCGGCCACATCATTCAGTCGGTCAATGTCTGTAATGCCGCTGATCAGCAAAATGAACTCGTCTCCGCCAACGCGGGCAACAAGATCCTCGGACCGGGTTTCATCGACCAGAACTTTCGCCACTTCCTGCAATACATGGTCGCCGGCCGCGTGCCCCAGTGTATCATTCACCGCCTTGAAATAATCCAGATCGAGATGCATCAGCCCGAACTTCCGCTCAGCCTCGACGAAACGTTCCAGCACATGGTCAGCCGCCCGCCGGTTCTTCAACCCGGTCAGGGTATCGGTGAAGGCCTGTTCTTCCGCGGCGATCCGGGCTCCCTGGAGGCGGGTGTTCAATTTGCGCGAGGCCTCCATCGCCGCTGATTTTGCTTCCACCAGAAACAGCATTTCCACCGCCAGATCCGTCTGGGCAAAATCCGAAGCATTCAGCCCCAGTGTTCCTACGGCTTCGACAATTGAGATGCCAAAAGAAAGATTGACCAGCACGCTGCCGTCACAAAGATCGGAAACCACGCCTTTCAGGGGGATTTCCCGCTCAGGGCCCGATTCCTGCGGACGCATTTTCAGGTGCAGCTTTGCGCCCTGGGTATGTATCAACCCCGCGACCGAATGAATGCCATAGGGGCGGCGCACGTCAAACACCGCAAAAAAGTTTTCGCCGACAAAAACACAATCCGGGCAGAGTTTGTATACGGTCGCCCCGACCTGGGTAATGGTCCCTTCCGGGTCCACCACCACATGCATTGGCAGCAGTCGGGTCAGCGCCTCATGGCTGAGCGTGATCGGTTCCGTTCTCTTTGCGTCTTGCATGGCCCACTACTTTCTACTGCGTGATTGCCAGAGTATCTGACGACAGGTTGAAACTGTTTCCTTCTGCAAAACGCGCCTCCAACAGCTTGATGGAAATGCGCTCACAGCACCCTTCCGCCCCCAGGTGTTCCAGCAGGACCAATGCCCCATAGTCATCGGCCATGGCCTGCAGGGCCCCTATCAGAACATGGCCAAACCCCGGGTGCCGCCAGCGGCAATACAACGTGAACCCGCCGGTTGCGCGGTATCCCACCAGCTCCAGTTTCGGCAGATCCAGTTCGGGCACTGCCAGACGCGCGCGATCATGCAGATCATCAAGCGCGTGCAAAAAATCGATGAATGTCACACCGCTGAACCGCAACAAACGGCGCAGCGCCTGAGCTTTGGGGTTGGTAATCAAAAATGTCCCCAGATCCTCAAGCAGCATTTCACGCGATTTTGACAAGCGCGCGGCCACCCCATCCAGAACCGTGTAGGTCAGGGCGTCATCATACTCCAGCATCGACTCAAACTGGCTGAATTCGAGATCCGCAGATCTTACCACATCGCCCCAGACATCCGCGCCATAATTGTCGCAGACAAAGCATTGAATGGACCGGTTGATCAATCCGTGCATGGCATCCTTCCTTTCAGCCATGCAACCGTATTGCCGTCGCGTTAACAAAGTACCAACAGGTTAGGGTGTGATAATTAAAAAGCGCTCTTTGACCCGCAGCCCGTTCAACTGGACGGGTTCTATGCCGATCTGGCCAGAAATTGCCGCATCTATATAGTCGGATTGCTGTTGAAAATCCAACAGATCGGGACCAGACAGCAGGCGCTTGCCGGCAGGACGGTAGAGACCATCGGCCGGCACAAACACCCTTTCGTAAAAGGGGCGGCCGCGCGCCCAGAGCACAACCTCGTCGCCCGGAAGACGCGGCAGCAGATCGGCATGCATCAGCACACATCCGGGGTTGCCTTTTCGGGTCTTCATCCTGCATCCCTGCATGATCCGGTCCAGTTCAAAGCCGGGCAGTTGCTCCAGGACATCCAGCACATCAATTTCGTTTTCCGGGCGAACCGGCATGACCTGCAGTATTTGGCGCCGGAGCTTTTTCCACCTGTCAGCAGCCTGCGGCAAGGCATTTCTGCGGTTGGCCGGGTCATTCAGACTTTCAAGCATCACCTCCAGAGCCGGGTGCTTTCCGCTGGCACTTATTTGCCGCAGTCGTTCAATCCCGGCCTTGCCTGCCCGGCCCCAATCATGGGCCATGGTCTGGATATCAAGGCCCAAAGCGTCGATCTGGCCCGCCGTAAATCTGGCCAGTTGACTGCGCGTCGAAATCCACTGCGGGTTCAGGGCCGGCGTCAGCCAGAGCACAGCCCCGAAAATCACCAGCAATGCCATGTAAATATTGCCCGAGCGAATGCGCGCCATCCAGTTTCGGCGCATAATCACAACAGAGGCATAAATGATTGAATAGGCAAATACGACAGCCGCAATGCTGCCGGCCGCCAGCCTGTCGGGGGTCCAGCCGTATTGGTCTACCCGCTCCCATATCGCGACAATGGCCAGGACAGACAGAACCGGCAGCAACAGCGCCAGCGCCTGTGTCATCAGCCGCATGGACCTGGACTGCACGGCCTCTTCATCCGTTCGGTCAACAGCGGTGGAAATCAGGGTTATGGCCCCAAGTGCCATCGCCAACAGAACAGATGCAACCGAAAGACCGCGAAGCACACCGTTCATGCCGTTCACAGGCAAGGCAAATACGAAAATTGCCACCACCACAAGAACCACGGGAAGAAACAGCCTGAGCAGGCGCAAGATAAGATAGGGCGAAACATAGTCCGTCAGTTCATTCACCACCGCCAGCGCCAGCCCCAGTACCACTCCGGTTAAAACGTAAGGCACATATTCAATCTCCAGAAAGTCCTCCAGCATGCTCAGCCCGATCACGTTGAACAGCGCAACGCTGAGCATCACCACCCCCCAGAACACCGTCACAAAAAGCCAGGCCGCAGCATAGCGAACCACTATATTCCAGGAATGGTTGAACAGGGCAGGATAGCAGCGCCAGCCCTCATCTGACCGTTGCCCGGCAATCAGAAATGGCAATGGGAGTGCCAAAAGAAGCACAAACGCAACAAGGGGATGCACGGTTTCAAGAAAATTCTCGATATTTTCAAACCGATAGCTGGCCCAGGTCAGCAAAGCCGCGGCCAGGCCGGCCACGGACAGGGCCGCAATGGCAGCCCGCCGAAATGACAATGGCCCGGCCATGGCCAGAAAGGTTGCAAAAAAGCCGAACGTTGCCGAGAACAGGAACAGATACAGGTGTTTGTTTTCAATCAGATCATTCAGCTTGTCGACAAACAGCCACAGGCCAATTCCGGCCAGTCCGCCCGTTACCGCAAGGGTTAACCTGTTCAGGGGAACACGCGTTTCGGCTGTTGCTGCCATCGGGATTCTCCTTGGCTTTTGCCCGAGAGGCTAACCGGTTGAACTGCATTTGACTACAGGCTTTCCCCGCCATTCTCGCGCATTCTTCGATTTTAGGGCGTAGACCTATAAACCCTGCACCACTGGCGGGATTGTCGCGAAATATCAACGGCTTGGGGTGCGCCGGAAATAGTGGTTCTATTTTCAAGCGCCCCAAGCCGTTGAGGTGAAGCGCCAATCCCGTCCTTC
>Ga0256841_1000221_pt1 | contig 62209 bp, 64 predicted proteins | sample 356308metaG_FD_185971 | JGI IMG/M metagenome (GOLD analysis project Ga0256841, IMG submission 185971) | Hydrothermal vent microbial communities from Mid Atlantic Ridge, Atlantic Ocean - 356-308 | ecosystem: Environmental > Aquatic > Marine > Hydrothermal vents | place: Atlantic Ocean: Mid... | reverse complement strand
CTGGTGGTGGTGGACATGCACGCCGCCCACGAGCGGATCACCTATGAGCGGATGAAGCGGTCCTGGCACGCGCGCCAGCCGGCGGTCCAGCGGCTGCTCGTGCCGGTGTGCATGCGGGTCTCGGTCCACGAGGCGGACCTGGCCGAGGAGGCTCAGGTGGATCTTGCTCGGATCGGGTTGGAAATCGACCGGACCGGTCCTGCGGAATTGCGGGTGCGCGCGGTGCCCGCCGCCCTCGCCGGGGCCGACGCCGAACGGCTGGTGCGCGATGTCCTGGCCGATCTCGGCACCCATGGCACGAGTCTGCGGGTGGCGGCGGAGATCGACCGGCTGTTGGCCACCTTGGCCTGCCACGGTTCGCTCCGTGCCCACCGCCGATTGAGTTTGGAGGAGATGAACGCCCTGCTGCGTGCCATGGAGAACACCGAGCGCAGCGGCCAGTGCAACCATGGTCGGCCCACGTGGGTGCAGCTCGACCTGCAGGCGCTGGATCGGTTGTTCTTGCGTGGGCGCTGATGACGGGGTCGTCTCCGCCTCCGGCCATCCTGCTCATGGGACCCACGGCGGTGGGCAAGACGGAGCTGGCCTTGGCGCTGGTACGTAGGCTCCCGCTGGAGATCGTCAGCGTCGATTCGGCCCAGGTCTATCGCGGCATGGATATCGGCACGGCCAAGCCACCGCCCGAGGTGCTCGCCCAGGCGCCGCACCACCTGATCGACATCGTGGAACCTTCGGAGCCTTATTCGGCCGGGCGCTTCCGGAAAGACGCGCTGCGCGTGATGCGCGAGATCACCGGCCGGGGGCGGGTGCCGCTGCTGGTGGGCGGGACCATGCTGTATTTCCGGGCCTTGCGCGAAGGGCTTGCCCCCATGCCACCGGCCGATCCGGCGCTGCGCGCCTCCATCGATCGGGAGGCGGCGCGGCGTGGCTGGCCGGCGCTGCACGCCGAGCTCGGCCGGCTCGATCCGGCGGCGGCGCGGCGGATCCATCCCAACGATGCCCAGCGGATCCAGCGCGCCCTGGAGGTCGTTCGCTCCACCGGCCGGCCGCTGAGCCGCTGGCAGGCGGCCCCGGCGCGGCCTTTGCCCTATCGGACGCTGTCCATCGCCCTGGTGCCGGCTGACCGTGGGCGGCTTCACGCGCGCATCCGCGCGCGTTTCCTGCGCATGGTGGAGGCGGGATTCCTGGCTGAGGTGCGCCGCCTGCGGGCGCGGGGGGATCTGCGCGCGGTGTCGCCGTCCATGCGTTGCGTGGGTTACCGCCAGGCGTGGGCGCACCTCGAAGGCGCCCTGTCCGACACCGAGTGGGTGGAACGGGGCATCGTCGCCACCCGCCAGCTCGCCAGGCGCCAGCTCACCTGGTTGCGCGCCACATCCGCCGACGTGGTGGTCGATCCATGGGACGACCGGGCCGCACCATCGGCGATTGACCGCATCATCGAGCGGCATTTGCGCTAGAATCAACGAATACTTATAAACGGTTCGGCAGTGGGGGACGGAACGCGCTGTCGCATCGTCGTTCCGAGAACGAGGAAGCGCGGGCCGGGTGGCGAGCATGCCCCCGAGGCCGTTCCGGCCACGCCTCCATGACGACTCAGGAGACCATTCATGGCAAAAGGGCAGACACTACAAGAACCCTTCCTCAACACGCTGCGCAAGGAGCGCGTGCCGGTGTCGATCTACCTCGTCAACGGGATCAAATTGCAGGGTCAGATCGATTCCTTCGATCAGTTCGTCGTGCTCCTGCGCAACAGCGTCAACCAGATGATCTACAAGCACGCCATTTCCACCATCGTGCCTTCGCGCAACATCAAGATTCCCTATTCCGGAAGCGATTCCGGAAGCGAGGATTGATCCACCGCGGTGCCCGATCGACGGGTGCGGGTGTTTCCACGGACGAGCGCACGGCGCGCAGCCGGCCGGTTCTGCGTTCCCCGGACGCCCGGCGTGGTTCCCGGCGAGGTCTGAGCGAGGTTGTTCGAGCGTTTCGCAGGCGGTGACCGCGCGGTGCTGGTCCGGGTGACGTTCCGTCACGGGCCGGCCGCCGGTGACGCCCAGGAGTTCCGTGAGTTGGTGGCCTCCAGCGGCACCGCCGCGGTGGCCTGGGTCGAGGCGGTCCGCGAGACGCCGGATTCGCATACCTTCGTCGGCTCGGGCAAGGCCGGCGAGATCGCGCGGACGGTGCGCGAGCACCACGCCGACGTGGTCCTGTTCGATCATGCCCTGAGCCCAGCCCAGGTGCGCAACCTGGAGCGCATCTGCGCCTGCAGGGTGGTGGATCGCACGCAGCTCATCCTGGACATCTTCGCCCAACGGGCCCGTTCCCACGAGGGCAAGCTCCAGGTGGAGCTCGCCCAGTTGACCTACCTCTCGGCCCGACTGGTGCGCGGTTGGACCCATCTGGAGCGGCAGAAGGGCGGTATCGGCCTGCGTGGCCCGGGAGAGAAGCAGCTCGAATCGGACCGGCGCCTCATCGCGGGGCGCATCCAACAGATCCGGCGCCGCCTGGAGAAGGTGCGCAACCGCCGCGAGCAGGGGCGCCGGGCCCGCCGCCGCTCGCAGGTGCCCACCGTGGCCTTGGTGGGTTACACCAACGCCGGCAAGTCCACGTTGTTCAACCGCCTCACCGACGCCGGTGTGTACGTGGCCGACCAACTCTTCGCCACCCTCGACCCGACGCTCAAGCGCTTCGTGCTCCCCGGGGGCGGGTCGGTGGTGCTGGCCGATACGGTGGGCTTCGTGCGCCAACTGCCGCATGACCTGGTGGCCGCCTTTCACGCCACGCTGCAGGAGACGCGCGAGGCGGACCTCCTGTTGCACGTGGTCGATGCCAGTGATCCGCGCCACGACGAGACGGTGGATCATGTGCGTGAGGTCCTCGAGGAGATCGGCGCCGAAGGCGTGCCCCAAGTCCTGGTGTACAACAAGATCGACCGCGCGGGCTGGCCGGCTCGCCTCGAACGCGACGAGGGAGGGCGGGTGCGGGCGGCGGCGTTGTCGGCGGCCACGGGAGAGGGCGTCGAGGCGTTGCGCCGCGCCCTGGGCGAATGGTTCGAGGGCGAGATCCGGCGTTGCTGGGTCGACCTTGGCCCGGAAGAGGGTCGTCTGCGGTCGCAGTTGTTCGCCTTGGGGGCCGTGCGGCGCGACGAGCCGCGGGCCACGGGTGGCTGGCGCATGGAAGTGGAGCTGCCACGCCGTCGGTTCGATCGCCTGCTCCGGTCGCAGGATCCGTCGGCGGCCCGCTGAGTGTCGGCCCCAGCCAGCGGCTCGAGGTCCGAGGCCACGCGGATGAATTTGCCGGTGTGGACGGATACAATGCCGCGCCGGCATCCATTGAGACGTGCCCGCCGAGGCGATTGGAGTCCCTGCGGTGCAGTGGTGCCCGGTTTGCCAGTACGCCATGTGCGACGGAGAACGATATGCCGTGGAATGAACCCGGTGGTGGAAAGGATCCCTGGGGCCAGCGTCCCTCGGACCAGCAGGGCCCGCCCGATCTGGACGAGGTCCTGCGCAAGCTCACCGAACGGTTGGGGAACCTGTTCGGTGGCAAGGGAATCCGCGGCGGCGGGCGAGGGCGCGGCGGCAAGGGCGGCGCGCCGGGTCCCAGCCTGTGGCTGTTGCTGGTCGCCGCGCTACTCGTCTGGCTGGGCTCGGGGATCTACATCATCGATCCCGGCGAGGCGGGCGTCGTACTGCGTTTCGGCGCCTATGCGCGCACCGCCGGCCCCGGCCCCCACTGGCATGCCCCGTATCCCATCGAATCGGTCGAGCGGGTCAACGTCACGGAGATCCGCACCGCGCAGCACAAGGCCACCATGCTGACTCAGGACGAGAACATCGTCGAGGTCGAGGTGGCGGCGCAATATCTCATCGAGCAACCCGAGGACTACCTGTTCCAGGTCCGCCTGCCGGACGTGACCCTGCGCCAGGTGATGGAGTCGGCCCTGCGCGAAGTGGTGGGGCGCAGCAAGATGGACTACATCCTGGCCGAGGGACGCGCCGAGGTGGCGGCCAAGACCCGGGAGCTGATGCAGGCCATCCTCAAGGAGTACAAGACGGGGCTGTTGGTCACCGCGCTCAACATGCAGCAGGCCCAGCCGCCGGCCGCCGTGCAGGACGCCTTCGCCGATGCCATCAAGGCGCGTGAGGACGAGGCGCGCTTCCGCAACGAGGCACAGGCCTATGCCAATGGCATCCTGCCTCAGGCCCGCGGCGAGGCGGCGCGCCTGAAACAGGAGGCCATCGCCTATCGGGATTCCATTACGGAGAACGCTCAGGGTGAGGCCGATCGCTTCGTGAAGCTGCTGCAGGCCTACCGCCAGGCCCCGGCCGTGACCCGAGAGCGTCTGTATCTGGAAACCGTCGAGCAGGTGCTCTCCGGCTCCAACAAGGTGCTCGTGGACGTGGCGCAAGGCAACAACCTGTTCTATGTGCCGCTCGAGCAGTTGATGAAACAACCGAAGCCCCTTCACCTGCCGGAGACCGGGGCTGCGGCCTCCCCCACCGGAGGCACTTTTTCGCGGCGGGCCGCGAGCAATTCGGGTTCGGCCTCGGAACGGGTCCGCCGGCCCATGAGGCTCCGGGAGGGGCGTTGAAGATGAGCATCAAGCAGATCGGTCTGATCGTCCTCGCCCTGGTGGTGCTCCTGTCCACGCTGCTCTATGTGGTGGACCAGCGCGAGCGTGCCTTGGTCATCCGCCTGGGCGACATCAAGCAGTCGGACATCGAGCCGGGGCTCCATTTCAAGTGGCCGTACCCCATCGAACAGGTGGTCAAGTTCGACGGTCGCATCCTCACCCTGGATGCGCAGCCCGAGCCATTCCTCACCAGCGAGAAGAAGAACGTCACGGTGGACTTCTTCGTCAAATGGCGGATCGCCGACACCAAGCACTTCTACCTGAAGAACCCCGGAGGCGAACGCGACGCCCTGATCAAGCTGTCGCAGATCGTCAAGGACCGCATGCGCAGCGAGTTCGGCAAGCGCACCATTCAGGAGGTGGTCTCGGGTGAACGTGCCCAGATGATGGAGATCATCCAGCAGGAAGCCGATACCGCCGCCGCCGACCTGGGAGTGAAGGTGGTGGACGTGCGCATCAGCCGGATCGACCTGCCCGATGAGGTCAGCGACTCGGTCTACGCGCGTATGCGTGCCGAGCGCGAGCGGGTGGCCCGCGACTTCCGCGCGCGGGGCAAGGAGGCGGCCGAACGGATCCGGGCCGAGGCCGACCGCGAACGCGAGGTCATTCTCGCCAAGGCCTATGGAGAGGCCCAGCGCATCCGCGGCGACGGCGATGCCCGGGCGGCGGAGATCTACGCCCATGCCTACGGACAGGATCCGGCCTTTTTCTCCTTCGTGCGCAGCCTGCAGGGCTACCGCAAGGCATTCGGGGGCGGCAGCGGGCTGTTCGTGATCGAGCCGGATTCGGAGTTTTTCCGCTATTTCAAGCACGCGCAGGGGCGTGCGCAATCAGCCGGGCAAGAGTGAGCGCGGTTCATGGCATGGGACGACCTTTGGGCGGCGCTGGCGCTGGTCCTGGTGCTCGAAGGACTGATGCCGGCCGTGGCCCCGCGCGGCTTTCGAGAGGCGTTGGTCCGGATGGCCAGCCTTCCGGACCGGCTGCTCCGTCTGGTCGGGCTGGCCAGCATGGTTTGTGGTGCGCTGTTGTTGTACTGGGTGCGCCATAGCTGAGGACCGCTCGGGATGATCCCCACCGATCGATGGCTCCTGCCCGAGGGGGTGGAGGAGGCCCTGCCGCCCCATTCGGAACGGTTGGAACGGGCGCGCCGGCGGCTGTTGGATCTGTTTCACACCTGGGGCTACGAGCTCGTCATCCCGCCGTTCATCGAGTACCTGGAATCGCTGCTGGTGGGCACCAGCCGGGATCTGGATGTGCAGACCTTCAAGCTGGTGGACCAGCTCAACGGCCGGCAGCTCGGGGTGCGCGCGGACATGACGCCTCAGGTGGCGCGCATCGACGCGCACGTGCTGAACCGCCCGGGGCCGACGCGATTGTGCTACCTGGGCACGGTGCTGCGCGCCCGGGGGGACGGCATCGGCGGATCGCGTAGTCCGCTGCAGGTGGGCGCGGAGCTGTATGGGCATGCCGGAGTGGACAGTGACCTCGAGGTGATCCGCCTGATGCTCGAGACCCTGCGGTTCATGGGCGTGGAGGATCTGCATCTGGACCTGGGCCACGTAGGGATCTATCGGGCCCTGGCACGGCGTGCATCCTTGGGCGAGGACGACGAATATGCCCTGTTCGACGTCCTGCAGCGCAAGTCCGTGCCGGAGCTCGAGGCCATGCTTTCCTTGCTGGACTGTGGGCGGGAGATCTCGGCGGCGCTGGAGGCTCTGGTGAGTCTGCACGGGGGTGCGGAGATTTTCGTCTGGGCGCGCAAGGCGTTGGCCGCAGGCGGGTCCGCGGTAGCGGCGTGTCTCGATCATTTGGAGGCGCTGGCCGAACGCCTGGCCCGCCATGAACCCGCTGTCACCTTGCACTTCGACCTGGGTGAACTGCGGGGTTACCGCTACCACACGGGGGTGGTGTTCGCCGCCTATGCTCCCGGCGTGGGACGGGAGATCGCCCGCGGGGGGCGCTACGACGACATCGGAGCGGCCTTCGGGCGGGCACGGCCGGCCACGGGGTTCAGCACGGACCTGCGTGTGTTGTGCGAGCTCGCCCCGGAGCCGGAGACATCCGGTGGCGGAGCGATCTATGTGGGTCCCGAAGATGTGGATGCGGCCGAAGAACGGATCCAGGCCTTGCGGGCGCGGGGCGAGCGCGTGGTCTGCGGGTTGTCCGGTCAGGAAGGGGGAGCCCAGGCGCTGGGCTGTGACCGCGTGCTGGTGCGGGTGGATGGAAATTGGATCGTGAAGGAAGTCTGAAACGATGGGCAAGAACGTGGTGGTGCTCGGCACCCAGTGGGGGGACGAGGGCAAGGGTAAGATCGTCGACTTGCTCACGGAGCGGGCCGATGCGGTGGTTCGTTTCCAGGGGGGGCACAACGCCGGACATACCCTGGTCATCGGTGAGGAGAAACAGGTCCTCCATCTGATCCCGTCGGGAATCCTGCGTGAGGGCGTAGAGTGTTTTATCGGCAACGGGGTGGTGCTTGCGCCCGACGCGCTGCTGGCCGAAGTCGACGAGTTGGAATCCAAGGGCATTCCGGCCAGAGAAAGGCTCAGGATTTCAGAGGCATGCCCTCTGATCCTTCCGTATCATGTGATGTTGGATCGTGCCCGGGAACGGGCGCGCGGCAAGAAGGCCATCGGCACCACGGGCCGTGGCATCGGACCGGCCTACGAGGACAAGGTGGCCCGACGGGCCCTGCGTGTGGAGGACCTCCTGCACCGCGAGCGGTTCGCCGCCAAGCTGGGCGAGGTACTGGATTATCACAACTTCGTTCTGAAGAACTACTTCCATGCCGAGCCCGCAGATTTTCAAAGGATTCTCGATGATGCGCTGGCCATGGGGGAACGCCTGGCCCCGATGGTCACCGATGTCCCCCATCGCCTGTACCAGCTACGCCAGGCGGGTCGTAGCCTGCTGTTCGAAGGGGCGCAGGGCACGCTCCTCGACATCGACCATGGCACCTATCCGTACGTCACTTCCTCCAATACCACCGCCGGCGGGGCGTGCACGGGCAGCGGGGTGGGGCCGCACGCCTTGGATTATGTACTCGGCGTGACCAAGGCCTACACCACGCGCGTGGGGGCCGGTCCGTTCCCTACGGAATTGTTCGACGAGATGGGGGAGCATCTGGCCGCACGAGGGCACGAGTTCGGCGCCACCACGGGGCGGCCCCGTCGCTGCGGTTGGTTCGACGCGGTGGCGCTGCGCCGGGCCGTCCAAATCAACAGCGTCACGGGCTTGTGCGTCACCAAACTGGACGTGCTGGACGGTCTCGAGACCCTGCGCATCTGCGTGGGTTATCGCTGCGATGGCAGCGAGTTCCAGGTCCCGCCCGTGGGCGCGGAGTCGTTGGAGGCCTGTGAGCCGATCTACCTGGACCTGCCGGGCTGGCGCGAATCCACCGTGGGCGTACGCGACTACGAGGCGCTGCCGGCCAACGCGCGCGCCTATCTCCGGCGTATCCAGGAGGTGGTGGGCGTTCCGGTGGACATCGTCTCCACAGGGCCGGAACGCACGGAAAACATCGTGTTGCGCCATCCTTTCGGGTGAAGACGGTCGGACTGATCCCGGCGGCCGGGATGGCCAGGCGTCTGGGTCGGCTGCCGTGCAGCAAGGAGATGTTGCCGGTGCCCGGGCCCGGCGGGGTGCTGCGGCCACTGTGCGCGGATCTCCTCGGGGCCTTTGCAGCCGCCGGTATCCGGGAGGTCTTCGTGGTCGTGCGCCAGGGCAAATGGGACATCCCGGCCCTGCTTGGTGACGGGGCGGACTACGGTTTGCATCTCGCCTATCTGGTGACCGACCCGACCAACGGATCGCTGGAGACGGTGGATCGGGCTTGGCCCTTCGTTCGGGACTGCCGGGTGGCCCTGGGTTTCCCGGATCTGCGGTTCTCGCCGCGGGACGTCTTCTCCCCCTTGTTGGAGCGGGCCCGGGAGGCGGACGTGGTCCTGGGACTGTTTTCCACCGACGAGCCGGAGCGCTGCGATCTGGTGGATCTGGCTCCGGACGGGACGGTCCGCGGACTGGAGATCAAGCCCCGCAGGCCACGCCTGCGCGATACCTGGATGTTCGCTGTGTGGAATCCGGTGTTCACCGAGCTCCTGCATCGCCACGCCGGGTCCGGCGTGACCAATGCGGCCCACGATCGCCATGTGGGGGAGGCGGTGCAGGTGGCCCTGCGCGAAGGGCTGCGCGTGCGTGGGGAGCGGATCGCCGGCGGCCGGGCGCAGGACCTGGGAACGCCTCAGGCGCTGGCGCGCCACTGGTGCGGGGGCTGATCAGCCACCGGCCACCGGCGGCCATACCGCCACGCTGTCTCCGGCGTGCAGGGGTTCGGCTCGTCCAGCCGGGCTGACGAACACGCCGTTGCGGAGCACCAGGTGGCGCTGCTCCGGGGGTACGCCGAAGCGGTCCAGCAGCTCACCGATGCTCGTGCCCTGCGGGATTTCCACCTGTACGGCGTGTTCCCGCGCACCCGGAGGCAAGTGTACCCCGAGGCTCGCAAACAGTTTGAGGGTGACGGTCACGGCTCGATGAGGTTCAACCCCCGCCGGCCACGCGGGCCACATAGGCCTCGGCGATTCGACCGGGGGCCTGCTTGAGGCGGGCCTGCCACGGGCCCAGAGGGGCACCGCTCTGGATCAAGCCGCGCAGCACGCCCACGTGTCCGGGCAGGCCGACAGCGATGGCCCCAACGAGTCGCCCCTGCGGATCGAATTCTAGCCGGAGGTAACGGTGGTGTTCCGGGTCGGACTGCCGGACAGAGTCGCCCCCGGCGACCCCGGACCAGTGTCCGAAGGAAACGGTGACCAGCCCCAGTGTGTCGAGGACGTTCATGGGCAGTGCGCCGGCATACCGGGCTGGCCGGCCACACATGTTGAGGGCGGCGATCCGTCCCTGTTCCACGGCGACCGGCTGGATGGCATAGACCGCGCCCTCGCCGGTGTACCAGTCGGCGGCCTCGCACACGTCGCCCGCGGCGTAGACGTCCGGGGCCGAAGTCTGTTGTCTGGAATCCACCTGCAAGCCGCGACCGGTTCGCAGGGTGGCGCCTGAGCCGTTCCGGACCGGGTCGAGATTGGGTGCCACACCGGTGGCCACTACCAGCAGATCGGCCGGGAACACCGTCCCCTGCTCGCAGTGTACGGCCAGTGCCTCCGCGCCCATGGGCTCGACGGCCTGCACGCGTGTGTCCGTGTGGATCGCCACTCCTTTCGCCTCACACCAGGAGCGCAGCATGGCCCCGGCGGTGGCATCCAGCATCCGGGGCACCATGCGGTCCTCCGCCTCGAGTACGGTCAGGCGGACGCCGCGCAGCACCAGCGCCTCGAGGATGATGCAGCCGATGAATCCCGCGCCCATGAGGACCACGCGGCTGCCGGGCCGCGCACGCGCGGCGATGGCCCGGGCGTCGGCCAGCGTCCAGCAGTGGTGGACACCCGGCTGATCCAGACCCGGGACCGGAGGGGAGACGGGCCGGGCCCCCGTGGCGATGAGCATGCGGTCATAGGTCTCGCGCCGGCCGTCGCTCAGCACGACCGTGTGATGGTCCGGCTCCACGGTCTCGACGCGCTGGTGTACGAGGTCCACGGCGAGCGTCTCGAAGTGCCCTGGCTCGCGCAACCAGGTGCCCCGTTCGTCGATCTTGTTGGAGAGCAGGTATGGGATGGCCATGCGCGAGTACACGGGCTCCTGTTCCCCGCAGAACAAGCGGATGGTGGCGCTGTGGTCGTGGCGGCGCAGGGTTTCGGCGGCCACCACCCCGGCGGGGCCTGCCCCCGCGATGAGGTAGCGCATTTTTCTAAAGTCCCAGTCGTTGCAGGGTCTCGGCGGTGGGCACGCCGTTCTCGTCCCAGCCGCGCAGCGCGTAATACTCGGGCAGCATCTTGTCCAGCTGGTTGGTGAGGCCCTTGGCCGGCCCCTGCCGCGCCGGCTCCGACACCAGGCGCTCAGGAAGGCGGTCGTCGGCACCGGTGAAGCCCGCCCGCAGGTTGAACTGGCGCTCCAGGTTCCAGATGCGTTCCCCCACCGCCAACAGGTTCTCCAGGGACCAGTCCCCCTCGCACGCCGCGTCGATCTGTGGCTGAATGTCGTCCAGACTCCACGCGAACGTGGTGAACAGACACAGGCCGCTGGAGTCCACCACGGCGGTGGCGTCCTGAAAGGCCTTGACCAGCGCCGGCTTCCCGTCGGGCACCAGGGGATCGGTCTTTTCCGGGATCCCGAGCACCTCGCTGGCCACCGTGTAACTGCGCAAGTGGCAGGCCCCACGGTTGCTGGTGGCATAGGTGAGCCCCATGCCCTGGATGCCGCGGGGGTCGTAGGCAGGAAACTCCTGTCCTTTGACGGTCATGGACAGTTCGGGTCGGCCGTATTTCTCGCACAGGCGCCTGGAACCCAGGCCCAGGTCGCGCCCGAAGCCCTCGCCACGGGCCGTCTGTTCCACCAGGGTGGTCAGGGCCTCGGCGTTGCCGAACCGCAGGTCGATGCCGCCGGTCTCCTCCTTGCCGATGGCCCCCGATTCGTACAACTCCATGGCCGCGGCCAACGTCGCCCCGAAGGAGATGGGGTCCATGCCCTGCTCGTTGCAGATGAAATTCGCGTAGGTCATCGCCTCCAGGTCGTCGATTCCCGTGTCCGCCCCCATGGCCCAAGCGTTCTCGTATTCGAGACCGCCGGAGGCCTTCCAGTACTGAGGCTTGTTGCGCACCACGTAATGGGTCTTGTCGATCCTCGAGACCCGGCCGCAGGCGATGGTGCATCCGAAACAGGCCTGGTTGGTGATCAGGTTGGGCTTACCGTCGGTGGGGCGTGGCTCGCGCATGGCCTCTCCGGAAATGCGTGGCGCGCCTTCGAATTGCACCTCGCGGGCGTTGCGTGTGGGCAGGGCGCCGATTTCGTTGACCACGTTCATCAGCACCTGGGTGCCGTAGGTGGGCAGGCCCTGGCCCGTCACCGCGTTCTCGGCCAGGATGCGTTTTTTCTCCATCGTCACCTGCAGGAAGCGCCGGGGATCGGCGACCGACACGCCCTGGGTGCCGCGCACGGCGACGGCCTTGAGCCGCTTGGACCCCATGACCGCGCCCACGCCCGAACGACCCGCCGCCCGGTGCAGGTCGTTGACGATGCAGGCGAACAGGACCCCGTTCTCACCCGCCTGACCGATGGCGGCGATCTTCAGCATGGGGTCTTGGTGGTCGTGCTGGATGCGTTCATGGGTCTCCCAGACCGAACGCCCCCACAGGTCGCCTGCGGGCAGCAATCGGGCCTCCTCGTCCTCGATCAGCAGATAGACGGGTTCCGGGGCCCGCCCCTCGAAGACGATCATGTCCCAGCCCGCGTTTTTGAGCTCGGCGCCGAAGTAGCCTCCCGAATTGGAACAGGCGATGGCTCCGGTGAGCGCCCCTTTGGTGATGACCGAATAGCGTCCCGCGGTGGAGGCGGCGGTTCCAGTCAGGGGACCGGTGGCGAAGATCAGCTTATTGTCCGGGGACAGGGGGTCGACGGTGGGATCGACCTCCTCGACGAAATACTTGGTGGCGAGTCCACGTTGGCCCAGGTACTGCCTGGCCCAGTCCATGTTGAGTGGCTCGGGGTTGCAGGTCCCCTCGGTCAGGTTCACGCGTAGGATTCGTCTTTGCCAGCCCATGTCGTCCTCCCCTCTTGGTCAGGCTGTGGCTTGCGCTTGGGTGTCCGTGCGGGCGGCCCAAGTACGCATGCGTTCGTAGGCGGTGAGGTCGGCGTCCACGTAGGTGATGGCGCCAGTGGGGCAGTATCGGGCACAGGCCGGATCACCACCACACAGGTCACATTTGATGACCTTGCCCGTGGCTTGGTTGTAGTTCACAGTGCCGAACGGGCAGGCGATGGTGCAGACCTTGCAGCCTACGCACAGGTTGTCCAACACCTCCTTCGCCCCGGTTGCGGGGTTGACCTGGATGGCCTCCACCGGGCAGGCCGTCTGACACCAGGCCTCGGCGCACTGGGTGCAGGTGTAGGGAACGTAGCGCGCTTCGTCGTGGAAGTGGAACACGCGGATGCGAGAGCGGGCCGGGTTGAATACCCCTTCGTGTTCGTAGGAGCAGGCAAGTTCGCACTGCATGCAGCCCGTGCACTTGTCTGGAAGGATGGACAGAGCCTTGAGCATGGTGGTGGGCCCCCTTTCTGGTTCGGTGGTTGATGGCGTTTCCGGGCGCTGAGAGATCGAGGGCAAGAGACGTGCCCATTGAGAGGTGCCGAAATCCACACCATATGTCAGGGGAAAAGGGGTGGGTTCGGGTGCCGATCGGCGGAGGGGTGGACAAAATGTCCCGCTTGACCGCCAAGGTCGGACAAGCTGTCTGAACCCACCGGGGCGGAGCCGTGGCGGCCCGCCAGGCGGGGGGCGGGTTGCATTGCTTCGCTCGCGGGGAACGCACTCCCGTGGTCGGCCGAGTTTGATCCCGGTCAAGCCACCCGCGCGCGAGCTCGGGAAGGATAGACCAATGTCGAGAAAGGGGCCTTGAACCGGTGGATCCGAGCCCCTATAGACCCTGTGTGTTGGGGAGTTTCCGACCGACAACAACCAGTGAGGTGACGACCATGAAGAGACTGTTTGGCATCGCTGCAGCAGCTGCGTTGGCCGGTTCCGCCGCAATGGTGGCCACCCAGGACGCGAGTGCTTGGTGGGGTGACGACTGGGACGGCCCGTGGTGGTGGTATGGACCGTATGGACCCTATGGTTGGTATGGTCCGTGGGGCCCGTATGGCTGGTACGGCTATCCGTATTGGGGCTACCCGTATTGGGGCGTGCCTTATTGGGGTTATCCGTACGCCGTGCCCTACACCACGGCTCCGCAGACCACCACTTCGTCGTCGGCCGCGAAATAACGCCTGCGGATCGCTGCGGCGGATCAAGGAAGGGTGGCCATACGGCCACCCTTTCCCCGTTTCTGGGACGTGAGGCGGCAAGACGGTGGGTTCAGGCGGCGCGGGTCCGGGCGGCGCCGCCGGCGAATTCGCTGCGGCCGCGGCCGATCCCGTAATAGTGCAAGCCGAAACGTTCCACCAGGGCGGGGTCGTAGAGATTGCGCCCGTCGAAGATCACCGGCTGGCGCAGGGCCTTGCGGATGCGTTCGAAGTCCGGGCTGCGGAACTCGGCCCACTCGGTCAAGATCGCCAGCGCGTCGGCGCCGTCGAGGGCCGCCTCCTGGTCCGGCACCAAGTCCAGGTCCGATCGCTCTCCGTAGATGCGCCGACATTCGTCCATGGCGACCGGGTCGTAGGCGCGCACGCGCGCACCGGCCTCCCACAGCGCTTCCATGAGCACGCGGCTGGAGGCCTCACGCATGTCGTCCGTGTTGGCCTTGAAGGCCAGTCCCCACAATGCAATGGTGCGGCCTTTGAGGTCGCCGTCGAAATAATGTGCGATCTTTTCGAACACGCGGCGTTTCTGGCGGGCATTGACGGCCTCCACGGCGGCCAAGATCCGGGCTTCGTATCCGTGTTCCCGCGCGGTGCGCTCCAGCGCCTTGACGTCCTTGGGAAAACAGGAGCCTCCGTAGCCGGCGCCGGGATAGATGAAGTGGTAGCCGATGCGGGGATCCGAGCCGATGCCCACACGGACCTTCTCGATGTCGGCGCCCAGGCGCTCGGCCAGATTGGAAAGCTCGTTCATGAAACTGATCTTGGTGGCGAGCAGGGCGTTGGCCGCGTACTTGGTGAGCTCGGCGGAGCGCACGTCCATGGCGATCAGGCGGTCACGGTTGCGGTTGAAGGGGGCATAGAGCGCGCGCATGAGCTCGGTGGTGCGTGGGTCGTCGGTGCCGACCACGATGCGGTCCGGACGCATGAAGTCCTCGATGGCCGCGCCTTCCTTGAGGAATTCGGGGTTGGAGACCACATCGAACGGTACCTCGAGACCGCGCCGGCGCAGGGTGGTGTGCAGGACCTCCCGCACCCGGTCTGCGGTGCCCACGGGAACCGTGGATTTGTTGACCACGATGCGGTATTCGTCCAGGTGTTTTCCGATGGTCTCGGCCACCGCCAGTACGTGGCGCAGGTCGGCCGAGCCGTCCTCGTCCGGAGGGGTGCCGACGGCGATGAACTGGAACAGCCCGTGGGCCACCCCCTCGGCGGGGTCCAGGCTGAATCCCAGTCGGCCCGCGGCCATGTTGTCGCGGACCAGCTCCTCGAGACCGGGCTCGTAGATGGGCATCCGTCCCTCGCGCAGCATGGCGATCTTTCCCGGGTCGATGTCCACGCACAACACGTGGTTGCCCACTTGCGCCAGACAAGCTCCGGTGACGAGCCCGACGTAGCCCGATCCATAGATGGTGACGTTCATGCGTCTGTCTCCCCCTGAAAAACACGGCGGTGCGCGGGGACTACTGTCGCAGCGCAGACCCGCCAAGATTCACAAGCCATGCTACCAGTCGGGACGCGGGATGTGCATGGACGGACCGCCGGTTCGTGACGAGGGTCGCTCGCCCAATGAAGGAGGGATGCGGAGGCTCGCTGGAGGCGGTTGACATCGCTTGCGGGCTGCAGCAGAATCCCCCAGCTTTCCGGGAGGGGTTCCCGAGCGGCCAAAGGGGGCAGACTGTAAATCTGCTGGCTCAGCCTTCGGAGGTTCGAATCCTCCCCCCTCCACCAGTGAGGCATGGTCGGGCCAGTCGCGGCTGCGGCGGAACGCACCATGTCGAGGCGGTATGGAGGCTGGGCGCCGGGGGCTCTGGGTGCCGGCCGCAGTGCGGCGCGCGGCTAGGGATCGCGGTCTGCGGGTGTAGTTCAATGGTAGAACCTCAGCCTTCCAAGCTGATGATGAGGGTTCGATTCCCTTCACCCGCTCCATGGATCGGGCTTGCGCCTGTCGGGTAAGGGGGCGTGGCCCGGGATGGATTCGGCCCATATAGCTCAGTCGGTAGAGCACTTCCTTGGTAAGGAAGAGGTCACCGGTTCAAGTCCGGTTATGGGCTCCATTTCGCTTGCAGGGTGCCGGTAGCCTGCCGGCGCCTCGTATGTGTTGGTTCGCCGGTCTCCCGCCGGGCGGCGTTTTCTGGGTACGGACAAACTAACAGCGGAAACTGGAACGATGGCCAAAGAAAAGTTTGAGCGCACGAAGCCGCATGTGAATGTGGGGACGATTGGTCATGTGGACCATGGGAAGACGACGTTGACGGCGGCGTTGACGAAGGTGAGTGCGGAGAAGTTTCAGGGTGCGGATTTCAAGGCGTACGATCAGATTGACAATGCGCCGGAGGAGCGAGCGCGGGGGATCACGATTGCGACGGCGCATGTGGAGTATGAGACGCCGAAGCGTCATTATGCGCATGTGGACTGTCCGGGTCATGCGGATTATGTGAAGAACATGATCACGGGTGCGGCGCAGATGGATGGAGCGATATTGGTGGTGTCGGCGGCGGACGGTCCGATGCCGCAGACGCGGGAGCATATTTTGCTGGCGCGTCAGGTGGGTGTTCCGTATGTTGTGGTGTACATGAACAAGGCGGACATGGTGGATGATCCCGAGCTGTTGGAGCTGGTGGAGATGGAGGTTCGGGATCTATTGAACCAGTATGAGTTTCCTGGTGATGATGTTCCGATTGTGGTGGGTTCGGCGTTGAAGGCGCTGGAGGGGGACGAGTCGGAGATTGGCGTGCCGTCGATATTGAAGTTGATGGACGCGATGGACGAGTACATCCCGGAGCCGGACCGTCCGGTGGACCAGCCGTTTTTGATGCCGATTGAGGATGTGTTCAGTATTAGTGGTCGTGGCACGGTGGTGACGGGTCGGATTGAGCGGGGCAAGGTGAAGGTTGGGGATGAGGTAGAGATTGTGGGACTTCGGGAGACGACGAAGACCACGGTGACGGGTGTGGAGATGTTCCGCAAGCTGCTGGATGAGGGAGTTGCGGGTGACAATGTTGGGGTGTTGTTGAGGGGGACGAAGCGAGACGAGGTGGAGCGAGGTCAGGTGTTGGCCGAGCCGGGATCGATCACGCCGCACACGAAGTTTGAGGCGGAGGTATATATTTTGTCGAAGGAGGAGGGGGGTCGTCATACGCCGTTTTTCTCTGGGTATCGGCCGCAGTTTTATTTTCGGACGACGGATGTGACGGGATCGGTGGATTTGCCGGAGGGAGTGGAGATGGTGATGCCTGGGGACAATGTGAAGATGACGGTATCGCTGATTGCGCCGATTGCGATGGAGGAGGGATTACGGTTTGCGATCCGGGAGGGGGGTCGCACGGTCGGTGCCGGCGTGGTCACCAAGATCCTCGAATAGCATGTCCGCGGCCGGGTGCTTGGGCCCGGGGCGGTGAAGGTTTCGTCAGGCCAGTAGCTCAATTGGCAGAGCAGCGGTCTCCAAAACCGCAGGTTGGGGGTTCAAGTCCCTCCTGGCCTGCCAATCGACCCGGCTTCGGCCGGGTCCCGTTGCTTTACGGGCAGGGCTGTCGCGGAAGCCGGTTCGAAGGCTTCCGGGATGGGTGTCCCGGCGGGGTCCGCGGAGCGGATCCGGCGGCCGGTCTTTTTGTTTTTCAACACGGAAGCTCATGGCGAGTCAGGCACAGGCGGGTGGCTCTGCAATGGACACGGTGAAGCTCATCGTGTCCGCGCTGCTGATCCTGGCGGGGATCGGGGCCTATCACTATTACGGCGAATATTCCCAGCTCTACCGGGTGCTGGGTATGCTGGGCGTTACGGGCGTGGCGATCGCGATCGCCCTGACCACGGCCCAGGGGCGCGCCCTGTGGGGTTTCCTGCAAGAGGCGCGTGCCGAGGTTCGGAAGATGGTATGGCCCACCCGCACCGAAACCGTGCAGACCACGCTGGCGGTGTTCGTGGTCGTCTTGATCGTGGCCGTGTTCATGTGGCTGCTGGACATGGTACTTGCGTGGGCCGTGGGCCACGTGATCCGTTGAGCGGGAGCGATTCGTTATGGCCTTGCGCTGGTATGTGGTCCACGCCTATTCGGGCTTCGAGAACCAAGTCAAGCGTGCCCTCGAGGAGCGGATCAAGCGCTTTGGCATGGAAGACAAGTTCGGTGAGGTTCTGGTTCCCACCGAAGAAGTGATGGAAATCCGCGAGGGACAGAAGCGGCGCAGTGAGCGGAAATTCTTTCCCGGTTACGTCCTCGTGCAGATGGAGATGGACGACGATGCCTGGCACCTGGTCAAGGATACCCCGAAGGTGATGGGTTTCATCGGGGGTACGCCCGACCGCCCGGCCCCCATCTCCGACAAAGAGGCCGAGGCGATCCTCAACCGGATCCGTGAGGGTACGGAAAAGCCGCGTCCCAAGGTGCTGTTCGAGCCGGGAGAGGAGGTGCGCGTGGTCGAAGGACCGTTCAACGATTTCCTGGGCACGGTGGAGGAGGTCAACTACGACAAGAGTAAGTTGCTCGTCGCGGTCAAAATCTTTGGACGCTCCACACCCGTGGAGCTGGATTTCTCCCAAGTCGAGAAGGTGTAAGGCCATCTCGCTATCCAATTGAAATACGGGGAGTCGGAAGACGTTTGCACCCGTCCAGGAGCAATTCATGGCTAAGAAGATCGAGGCATACATCAAGCTGCAGGTCCCCGCGGGCCAGGCCAATCCCAGTCCCCCGGTAGGTCCGGCGCTGGGGCAGCACGGCGTAAACATCATGGAGTTCTGCAAGGCGTTCAATGCCAAAACGCAGGATATGGAGCAAGGCCTGCCGATTCCGGTGGTCATCACGGTCTACAGCGACCGCAGTTTCACCTTCGTCACCAAGACGCCCCCGGCATCCATCCTGCTCAAAAAGGCGGCAGGAATCCAGAAAGGCAGCGCGACTCCGAATACGGTGAAGGTGGGCAAGGTCACGCGAGAGCAGCTCGAAGAGATCGCCCGCACCAAGGAACCGGATCTCACGGCGGCGGACCTGGACGCTGCTGTACGCACCATCGCCGGCAGTGCCCGCAGCATGGGCCTCGATACGGAGGGGGTTTGAATCATGGCGAGGCTTTCCAAACGCATGCGTGCCATCCGCGAGAAGGTGCAGCCGGGCGTCGTGTTGCCCGCCGCCGAGGCATTCAAACTCCTCAAGGAGGTCGCGTCGGCGCGGTTTCCAGAATCGGTGGACGTTGCCGTGAACCTCGGCGTGGATCCCCGCAAGTCGGACCAGGTGGTGCGCGGGTCCACGGTGCTGCCGCACGGCACCGGCAAGTCGGTGCGGGTGGCGGTGTTCGCCCAGGGCGCCAATGCAGAGGCGGCGAAAGAGGCCGGGGCGGACGTGGTCGGTTTCGAGGATCTGGCCGAGCGGATCAAGGCCGGGGAGATGGACTTCGATGTGGTCATCGCCACGCCGGATGCCATGCGGATCGTGGGTCAGCTCGGCCCGATCCTGGGTCCGCGCGGCCTGATGCCGAACCCGAAAGTCGGTACCGTGACCACTGACGTGGCTCAGGCGGTGCGCAACGCCAAGGCCGGCCAGGTGCGATATCGCACGGATCGAGCGGGGATCATTCACGCGCCCATCGGCAAGGTGGACTTCCCGGAAGGCGCCCTGGAGGAGAACCTGAAGGCGTTGCTCGCGGACCTGGTCAAGGCCAAGCCCCCGGCAGCCAAGGGGCAGTACCTCAAGAAAGTCACCGTCTCCACCACCATGGGCCCGGGCATTGCCGTGGAGCACAGCGGATTGGTGGGGGGTTGATTCGGGCTGGGGTCCGGGACGAGGCCCGGTTCGCAGATCGGAACACGTGTTGGACGCCGACCCCGGCGGGTCGGGTCTGACCGCACAGAAATTCGAGGGACCGTCCCCGCTGGGGGCGGTCTTCGTCGAAGACCGCGGGTGCCGGGAAGCCCGGCTTAATCGAGGGCGACGGATCGCGCCGGCCCGCGCAGACGGTGTTACCCGAGACAGGCCGCGGCCTGCAGGGGGCGCCGTTCGGGTGGACGCCGCGGCCGTTGGCCGCGGCGTTCGATGAATGGTGCAGGGGTCTCCCCTGCGCAGTCGTCGCAAGGAGAGTCATCGTGGCCCTTACGCTGGAAGAGAAGAAGCGCGTCGTCGCGGAAGTGGCTCAGGTGGCCGCGGACGCGAATTCGGCCGTGGCGGCCGAATACTGTGGCCTCACCGTGTCGGAGATGACCGAGCTGCGCGCCAAGGCGCGCGAGACCCAGGTCTATCTGCGTGTGGTGAAGAACACGCTGGCGCGCCGGGCGGTGGAAGGCACGGAGTTCGAGTGCCTCAAGGATGTGCTGCGTGGCCCGCTGCTGCTGGCGTTCTCCATGGAGGACCCGGGAGCGGCGGCGCGGCTGGTCAAGGACTTCGCCAAGGAGCACGAGGGGCTCAAGCCCCATGCCTTGGCGGTGGGCGGGGAATGCCTTCCCGGCAGCGAAATCGACCGGCTCGCCAGTCTCCCGACCCGCGAGCAGGCGCTGGCCATGCTCATGGGAGTGATGAAGGCTCCGGTGGAGAAGCTCGTCCGCACACTGGCCGAGCCGCATGCGAAGCTGGTGCGCACCGTGGCCGCCGTCCGCGATCAGAAGCAGTCCGCAGCCTGAGGGGTGCGCGGTCCCGTGGGCCGCGCATGCCCCGTTGAAGAAACTTTTCGGGTAAACAACAGTCTCAGGAGAGCACAATCATGTCTTGTTCGAAGGAAGATATCCTCGAGTCCATCGCCAACATGTCCGTGATGGACGTGGTCGATCTCGTCTCCATGATGGAGGAGAAGTTCGGTGTGTCCGCGGCGGCGGCCGTGGCGGCCGTGCCGGTGGCCGGCGGCGGCGAAGCCGGTGCCGAGACGGCCGAGGAGAAGACCGAGTTCGACGTGGTGTTGGCGAGCTTCGGTGGCAACAAGGTGCCGGTCATCAAGGTGGTGCGCGCCATCACGGGGCTCGGTCTGAAGGAGGCCAAGGAGATGGTCGAGGGCGCCCCGTCCGTGGTCAAGGAGGGCGTGAGCAAGGACGAAGCCGAGGAGATCAAGAAGCAGCTCGAAGAGGCCGGTGCCACTGTCGAGCTGAAGTAGTATTCTACGGCGATTGCGATACGTACGAGCCTGAGGTGCGACTAGGCTGGCGGCTGGCGGGCCGCCGGCCTAGTCGTGTTTTCTTTGCAGAAAAGCCCGCTTTGTGTCCGGCGCCCGGTGGGGCCGGACGGTGAACCGAACGGGACGCCATGGCCGGGGTGGCGGTGGTAAGGCCACCGGATTGGACCGGTTCCGCCATGTCGGCCCGGCATTAGGTATCAGGTACGAGGACCCCAGATGAGCTACAGCTACACCGAGAAGAAGCGTATTCGTAAGAGCTTCGGCAAGCGGCCACAGATTTTGGACGTTCCGCCGCTGCTGGACATACAGACCTCCTCGTATCGGAAATTCCTGCAGCTGGACGTACCTGCGGACCGGCGCGAGAACGCGGGTCTGCACGGCGCATTCCAGTCGGTGTTCCCGCTCGAGAGCTATTCCGGGAACGTGGTGCTGGAGTACGTGGATTACCGGCTCGGCAAGCCGGTGTTCGACGTCAAGGAGTGCCAGCTGCGGGGCATGACCTATGCCGCCCCGCTGCACGTGAAGCTGCGGCTGGTGATCTACGACAAGGACGCCCCGGCGGGAACGAGAAAGGTCAAGGACGTCAAGGAGCAGGACGTGTACATGGGCGAGATCCCGCTCATGACCGAGCTGGGTACCTTCATCGTCAACGGCACCGAGCGGGTGATCGTCTCGCAGTTGCACCGCTCCCCCGGCGTGTTTTTCGATCACGACAAGGGCAAGACGCATTCTTCGGGCAAGTTCCTGTATTCGGCTCGTGTGATCCCGTACCGGGGTTCCTGGCTGGACTTCGAGTTCGACCCCAAGGACTTGATCTACGTGCGCATCGACCGGCATCGCAAGCTGCCGGCCACCATTCTGCTGCGCGCGCTGGGATACGAGACCGAACAGATCCTGGAGATCTTTTTCGAGACCGACCGGGTCCACGTGGAAGGCGAGGCGTTCGTACTGGAGTTGGTCCCGGAGCATCTGCGTGGGGAACTGGCTGCCTTCGACATCGTCGATGCCCAGGGCAACCGGATCGTGGAACAGGGCCGGCGCATCACCATGCGCCACGTGCGCCAGATGGCCAAGGCGGGGCTGAAGCGTCTGGAGATTCCGAGGGCGTATCTGGTCGGCAAGACACTGGCGCACGACGTGGTCGACAAGGACAGCGGTGAATTGGTGGCCGCGGCCAATGCCGAGCTCACCGAGGAGCTGCTGGACCGGCTGCGCGAGGCGGGCGTGGGCGAGTTCCGGATTCTGTACACCAACGACATCGACCGCGGACCGTACATTTCCGAGACGCTGCGCATCGACCCGACGCGCTCCCAGCTCGAGGCGCAGGTGGAGATCTACCGGATGATGCGCCCAGGCGAGCCGCCCACCAAGGAGGCGGCCCAGAACCTGTTCCATAATCTGTTCTTCAGTCCGGACCGCTACGATCTTTCGGCGGTGGGCCGGATGAAGTTCAACCGCCGCGTGGGCCGCGACAGCGAGGAAGGGCCGGGGGTGCTGTTCGACGGCAAGTATTTCGGGGCCCGCAGTGACGAGTTCTCGATGCGGCTCATGGAGCAGATGCGCGCGCAAGGGTTGGAAGACGATTCCGACATCCTGGCCGTGCTCAAGACCCTGGTGGACATCAAAAACGGCAAGGGCCAGGTGGACGACATCGACCATCTGGGCAACCGGCGTGTGCGCCGGGTGGGCGAGATGGCGGAAAACGTGTTCCGTGTCGGCCTGGTGCGCGTGGAACGCGCGGTCAAGGAACGGCTGGCCCTGGCCGAGTCCGAGGGGCTCATGCCGCAGGAGCTGATCAATGCCAAGCCGGTGGCTGCGGCGGTCAAGGAATTCTTCGGCTCCAGCCAGCTCTCCCAGTTCATGGATCAGAACAACCCCTTGTCGGAGGTCACGCACAAGCGGCGGATCTCGGCGCTCGGCCCCGGGGGGCTCACCCGCGAGCGGGCCGGTTTCGAGGTGCGCGACGTGCATCCCACCCACTACGGGCGGGTGTGCCCCATCGAGACGCCGGAGGGTCCCAACATCGGGCTGATCAACTCGCTGGCGGTCTATGCGCGCACCAACCGCTATGGGTTCCTGGAGACGCCCTACCGCAAAGTGGTCGACGGGCGGGTCACCAAGGAAATCGAGTACCTCTCGGCCATCGAGGAGAGTCAGTACGTGATCGCCCAGGCCAACGCCGCCCTGGACGAGGAAGGACGGCTGGTGGACGAGCTGGTCTCCTGCCGGCACCAGAACGAGTTCACGTTGTCCACGCCGGACAAGGTGGACTACATGGACGTCTCGCCCAAGCAGATCGTCTCGGTGGCGGCCTCGCTGATTCCCTTCCTGGAGCACGACGACGCCAACCGGGCGCTCATGGGCTCCAACATGCAACGCCAGGCCGTGCCTTCCCTGCGCGCCGAGAAGCCATTGGTGGGTACCGGCATGGAGCGCACCGTGGCCCTGCACTCGGGCGCGGCGGTGTCCGCCCGCCGCGGTGGTGTGGTGGACCGGGTCGATGCCAGCCGCATCGTGGTCCGGGTCAATGACGAGGAGACCGAACCCGGCGAGCCCGGGGTGGACATCTACAGCCTGACCAAGTACACGCGCTCCAACCAGAACACCTGCATCAACCAGCGCCCCCTGGTCAAGCCTGGGGACGTGATCCGCAAAGGCGATGCGCTGGCCGACGGGGCGTCCACGGATCTGGGCGAGCTGGCCCTGGGGCAGAACATGCTGGTGGCCTTCATGCCCTGGAACGGCTACAACTTCGAGGACTCGATCCTCATCTCCGAGCGGGTGGTGCAGGAGGACCGCTATACCTCCATCCACATCGAGGAGCTCACCTGCGTGGCCCGAGACACCAAGTTGGGGGCCGAGGAGATCTCCGCCGACATCCCCAACGTGAGTGAATCGCTGCTGGCCAAGCTCGACGAGTCGGGCATCGTTTATGTAGGCGCAGAGGTGCGCCCCGGCGACATCCTGGTGGGCAAGGTCACGCCCAAGGGGGAGACCCAGCTCACGCCGGAAGAGAAACTCCTGCGCGCCATCTTCGGAGAGAAGGCCTCGGATGTGAAAGACACCTCGCTGCGCGTGCCGTCGGGCATGGAAGGCACGGTGATCGACGTGCGTGTGTTCACCCGCGACGGTGTGGAGAAGGACAAGCGCGCCCTGGAGATCGAGGAGCAGGCCATCGCCCAGGTGCGCAAGGACCTGAACGATCAGCTGCGCATCTACGAAGGGGATATCTACGATCGTCTGCGGCGCCTGCTGATCGGCAAGGTGGCCGAAGGCGGGCCGCAGGGCCTCAAACAGGGGGCCAAGGTCACCCAGGGTTACCTGGACAAACTGGAGCGCGAGCAATGGTTCGAGATCCGCATGCGCAGCGACGAGGTCAATGCGCAGCTCGAGCAGATGCACCGCCAGCTCGAGTCCCAGCGCGAGGCCTTCGAACAGCGGTTCACCGAGCAGCGGGCCAAGATCACCCAGGGCGACGACCTCGCCCCCGGCGTGCTCAAGATGGTGAAGGTGTATCTGGCGGTGAAGCGGCGCATGCAGCCCGGTGACAAGATGGCCGGTCGCCACGGCAACAAGGGGGTGGTCTCGATGATCGTGCCCGTCGAGGACATGCCCTATATGGAGGACGGTACGCCCGTGGACATCGTATTGAATCCACTGGGTGTGCCCTCCCGTATGAACGTGGGGCAGGTGCTGGAGACGCATCTGGGCTGGGCGGCCAAGGGGCTCGGTCTCAAGATCGGGCGCATGCTGGACGAGGCCCGGCCCATGGCGGAGCTGCGCGCCTTCCTGGAGGAGGTCTACAACCGGACGGGCGGTTCGGCCGAAAAGGTGGATCTGGACGCCTTCTCGGACGACGAGCTGGTGGAACTGGCGGGTCACCTGCGGGGCGGCGTTCCGATGGCCACCCCGGTGTTCGACGGGGCCACGGAGGAGGAGATCAAGGCCATGCTGCGTCTGGCGGACCTGCCGGAAAGCGGCCAGACCCGGCTCTACGACGGGCGCACGGGTGAGCCCTTCGATCGGCCGGTGACGGTGGGCTACATGCACATGCTGAAGCTGAACCACTTGGTGGACGACAAGATGCATGCCCGTTCCACGGGGCCCTACAGCCTGGTGACCCAACAGCCGTTGGGCGGCAAGGCGCAGTTCGGCGGCCAGCGCTTCGGCGAGATGGAGGTCTGGGCCCTGGAAGCCTACGGCGCCGCCTATACCCTGCGCGAGATGCTCACGGTGAAGTCCGACGACGTGACCGGACGCAACAAGATGTACAAGAACATCGCCGATGGGAACCATCAGATGGAGGCGGGCATGCCGGAGTCGTTCAATGTGCTGATGAAGGAAATCCGCTCCCTGGGCATCAACATCGAGCTGGAGCAGGAGAAGGACTGATCCGGCTCAGGGGTGACCGGGGCGTTCCGGGCCCGGCGCCCGGGAGGAACGAAGCAACCGCTCGGTGAGACACGCGCGGCAGGAGAAGCGATGAAAGACCTACTGAATCTTTTCAAGCAGCAAAGCGGGCAGATCGAGGACTTCGATGCGATCCGTATCGGGCTGGCCTCGCCCGAGATGATCCGGTCGTGGTCCTATGGCGAGGTCAAGAAGCCGGAGACCATCAACTACCGGACCTTCAAGCCCGAGCGCGACGGCCTGTTCTGCGCCAAGATCTTCGGCCCGGTGAAGGACTACGAGTGCCTGTGCGGCAAGTACAAGCGCCTCAAGCACCGCGGCGTGGTGTGCGAGAAATGCGGCGTGGAGGTCACCCAGGCCAAGGTGCGTCGCGAGCGCATGGGGCACATCGAGCTGGCCAGTCCCGTGGCCCATATCTGGTTCCTCAAGTCGCTGCCCTCGCGTATCGGTCTGCTCCTGGACATGACCCTGCGCGACATCGAGCGCGTGCTCTACTTCGAGGCCTACGTGGTCATCGAGCCGGGCATGACCACGCTGGAACGTGGCCAGCTCCTCACCGAGGAGGAGTACCTGACGGCGGTCGAGGAGCACGGTGACGAGTTCGACGCCCGCATGGGGGCCGAGGCGGTGCGCGAGCTGCTCCAGTCCATCGATCTCAAGACCGAGGCGGCCAAGCTGCGCGCCGAGGTGGAGTCCACGGGCTCCCAGACCAAGCTCAAGCGGCTGGTCAAGCGCCTGAAACTGATCGAGTCGCTGGTCGAGTCGGGCAACCGTCCCGAGTGGATGATCCTCACCGTGCTGCCGGTGCTGCCTCCGGACCTGCGGCCTCTGGTGCCGCTGGACGGCGGCCGTTTCGCCACCTCCGATCTCAACGACCTGTATCGCCGGGTCATCAACCGCAACAACCGGCTCAAGCGGCTGCTGGAGCTCAACGCCCCTGACATCATCGTACGCAACGAGAAGCGCATGCTCCAGGAGGCGGTGGACGCCTTGCTGGACAACGGCCGGCGCGGGCGGGCCATCACCGGCACCAACAAGCGACCGCTCAAGTCGCTGGCCGACATGATCAAGGGCAAGCAGGGCCGTTTCCGGCAGAATCTGCTGGGCAAGCGCGTCGACTATTCCGGCCGTTCCGTGATCGTGGTGGGGCCCACCCTGAAGCTCCACCAGTGCGGCCTGCCCAAGAAGATGGCGCTGGAGCTGTTCAAGCCGTTCATCTTCTCGAAACTGCAGCGTCGCGGCATCACCACCACCATCAAGGCCTCCAAGAAGATGGTGGAGAAGGAGGATCCGCAGGTCTGGGACATCCTGGACGAGGTGATCCGGGAACACCCGGTGTTGCTCAACCGGGCGCCCACCCTGCACCGCCTGGGAATCCAGGCCTTCGAGTCGGTGTTGATCGAGGGCAAGGCCATCCAGCTCCATCCCTTGGTCTGCGCGGCGTTCAACGCCGACTTCGACGGCGACCAGATGGCCGTGCATGTACCGTTGTCGCTGGAGGCGCAGCTCGAGGCCCGGGCGCTCATGATGTCCTCCAACAACATCCTTTCCCCGGCCAACGGCGAGCCCATCATCGTCCCTTCCCAGGACATCGTGCTGGGGTTGTACTACATGACCCGCGAGCGGGTGGGGGCGCGGGGCGAAGGCATGGTGTTCGCCGACGTGGAGGAGGTGCACCGCGCCTACGAGTCGCGCGTGGTGGACCTGCACGCGCGGGTCAAGGTGCGGATCACCGAACGCTTGTTCGCCGACGGTGGCGACGCCGCCGAGGGCCATGACCGCCAGATGGAGACGCGGACCCGCCTGGTGGAGACCACCGTGGGGCGGGCGCTGTTGAAGGAGATCCTGCCCGACGGGCTCTCCTTCGACCTGGTCAACCAGGACCTCAACAAAAAGGCCATCTCCCGGCTGATCAACGCCTGCTATCGCACGGTGGGGCTCAAGGAGACGGTGATCTTCGCCGACCAGCTCATGTTCACGGGGTTCCGTTATGCGACCCGGGCGGGGGTGTCCTTCGGCGCCGACGACATGGTGGTGCCGCCCGAGAAGGCCGAGATCCTCAACCGCGCCGAACAGCAGGTCAAGGAGATCGAGGAACAGTACGCCTCGGGCCTGGTGACCAAGGGCGAACGGTACAACAAGGTGGTGGACATCTGGGCGCGCGCCAACGACGAGGTCGCCAAGGTGATGATGGACCGTCTCGGCACCGAGGTGGCCCGTGACGCCGAGGGCCAAGAGGTGCGCCAGAAGTCGTTCAATTCCATCTTCATGATGGCCGACTCCGGCGCCCGTGGATCGGCGGCCCAGATCCGGCAGCTGGCGGGTATGCGCGGACTCATGGCCAAACCCGACGGTTCCATCATCGAGACGCCCATCACGGCCAATTTCCGCGAAGGGCTGAACGTGCTGCAGTACTTCATCTCCACTCACGGCGCGCGCAAGGGCTTGGCCGACACCGCGCTCAAGACAGCCAACTCCGGCTATCTCACTCGCCGGCTGGTGGACGTGGCCCAAGACCTGGTCATCACCGAGGACGACTGCCACACCTCCGAGGGGTTGCTCATGAAGCCCATCATCGAGGGCGGTGACGTGGTGGAGACCCTGGGTGAGCGGGTGCTGGGCCGGGTGACCGCCGTGGACGTCTACAAGCCCGGCACGGACGAGGTGGTGGTCCCGGCCGGCACCCTGCTGACCGAGGCCCGGGTGGAGCAGCTGGAAAACAGCGGTGTGGACGAGGTGAAGGTGCGCACACCGATCACCTGCGAGACGCGCTATGGCATCTGCGCCAAGTGCTACGGGCGCGACCTGGCGCGGGGACACCTGGTCAACCGGGGCGAGGCCGTGGGCGTGATCGCCGCTCAGTCCATCGGTGAGCCGGGCACCCAGCTCACCATGCGTACCTTCCACATCGGGGGTGCGGCGAGCCGTGCCGCCGCCACGAGCAACATCACGCTCAAGAGCGCCGGGACCGTGCGCCTGCACAACGTCAAGCTGGTCCAGCAGAAGGACGGCAATCAGGTGGCCGTGTCTCGCTCGGGCGAGATCCGGCTCGTCGATGCGCACGGCCGCGAGCGGGAGCGGTACAAGATCCCCTACGGGGCGGTCATCACGGTGCGTGACGGCCAGGAAGTCGAGGCCGGCCAGGTCGTGGCCAGCTGGGACCCGCACACCCATCCGATCATCACGGAGGTGGCGGGCACGGTGCGCTTCGTGGATTTCGTCGACGGGGTGACCGTGACCGAGCAGACCGACGAGGTCACGGGCCTGAGTTCCACCGTGGTCACGGACCCCAAGAGCCGCGGAGCGGCGGGCAAGGACCTGCGCCCGGCGGTCAAGCTGGTCGACGAGCAAGGCAACGATCTCATGCTGGCGGGCACCGAGATCCCGGCGCACTACGTGCTCCCCGCCGGGGCGGTGGTCCAGCTCAGGGATGGCGCCCGGGTGGAGGTGGGTGACGTCATCGCCCGCATCCCGCAGGAGACCACCAAGACACGCGACATCACCGGTGGGCTGCCCCGTGTGGCGGATCTGTTCGAGGCACGCAAGCCGAAAGAGCCCGCCATTCTGGCGGCCAAGACCGGCACGGTCAGCTTTGGCGAGGAGACCAAGGGCAAGCAACGCCTGGTCATCACCGACGAGCACGGGGAAACCTACGAGGAGCTGATTCCCAAATGGGTGCATCTCAACGTGTTCGAAGGCGAGCACGTGGAGAAGGGCGAAATGATCGTCGATGGCGAGCCCAACCCCCACGACATCCTGCGCCTACTGGGCATCACCGCCCTGGCCGAATACCTCGTCCAGGAGATCCAGGACGTGTACCGGCTGCAGGGGGTGCGCATCAACGACAAGCACATCGAGGTCATCATCCGGCAGATGCTGCGCAAGGTGGAGATCACCGATCCCGGTGACAGCGGATACCTGGTGGGCGAGCAGGTGGAGAAGTCGCGGATTCTCGAGCTCAACAAGAAGCTCGAGGCCGAGGGCAAGGCGCCGGCCCGTTACGTTCCGGTGCTGCTCGGCATCACCAAGGCCTCGCTGGTGACCGAGTCGTTCATCTCGGCGGCCTCGTTCCAGGAGACCACGCGTGTGTTGACGGAAGCGGCGGTGCGCGGCGCCCGGGACGATCTGCGGGGGTTGAAAGAAAATGTGATCGTGGGTCGGCTCATTCCCGCCGGGACGGGGCAAGCCTATCACGACCAGCGTCGCCGCAAGCGCGCCCGGGAGGAGGAGCTCATCGAGGCCCTCGGCCAGGCGGTGGCCGAAGATCGCCAGGCGGCCGGCGAGGAAATCGCCCAGGGCGAGCCCGACGGCTCCGAATGAGGCCGTTCGGCGCGGGCGTGTCGGCTCGCGCGAGGGATGCGGTCCGGAGCGCGGGTTTTCCTTGACAAGGTCTGGGGCGGTCCATAAAATCGCGCAACCTTCGGACAGGCCGGTGTCCCCGGCCTGTCTTTCGTTTTCGGGGCGCGGGCACGGGTGAACCGGACGGCCTGCGGCTGCCCGTGGATCACGCATCGAGCCCAAAGTCGGAGGGACAGCGAGTCACATGGCGACCATCAACCAGCTGGTGCGCAAGCCGCGCAAGCGCAAGCTCGAGAAGACCAACGTGCCGGCCCTGGAGGCCTGTCCGCAGAAGCGTGGCGTGTGCACGCGCGTGTACACGAGCACGCCCAAGAAACCGAACTCGGCGCTGCGCAAGGTGGCGCGCGTGCGTCTGACCAACGGCTACGAGGTCACGAGCTACATTCCCGGCGAGGGGCACAATCTGCAGGAGCATTCCGTGGTGATGATCCGGGGCGGGCGTGTCAAGGATCTGCCGGGCGTGCGCTATCACATCATCCGCGGAACCCTGGACGCGCAAGGCGTGCAGAACCGCCGCAAGGCGCGCTCCAAGTACGGCGCCAAGCGTCCCAAGGGCTGAGGCTTCATCCAGAGGGCCGGCCTTCCCGTAACGAAACACGGGCCGGTCACACCGAGAGAGTTCGAATACGTCCATGGCCAGAAGAAGAGAGATACCGAAGCGCGAGATCCTTCCGGATCCCAAATACGGCAACGTCACGCTCGCCAAGTTCATCAACGCCCTGATGCGCGACGGCAAGAAGTCGGTGGCGGAGAAGATCGTCTACGGTGCGCTCGATCAGATCGCCGAGCGCAAGCCCGGAGCGGACAGTCTCGAGGTGTTCAGCAAGGCGCTGGAAAACGTGCGCCCGGTCGTGGAGGTGAAATCCCGGCGCGTGGGCGGCGCGACCTACCAGGTGCCCGTCGAGGTCCGCCCCCAGCGCCAGATGGCCCTGGCCATGCGCTGGATCGTGGACGCCGCGCGCAGACGCTCGGAGAAGTCCATGGTCAATAAACTCGCCGGGGAGCTGCTCGATGCCTCGGAGAACCGGGGCGCCGCAATCAAAAAGCGCGAAGATACGCTGCGCATGGCCGAGGCCAACAAGGCCTTTTCCCACTATCGTTGGTAAGCAGACTGCTATAGAGCGAGGCATCTCGTGGCACGCAAGACCCCCATTGAGCGCTACCGCAATATCGGCATCATGGCGCACATCGATGCCGGCAAGACGACGACGACCGAGCGCGTGTTGTTCTATACCGGGATCTCTCACAAGATCGGGGAGGTCCACGACGGCGCTGCCACCATGGACTGGATGGAGCAGGAGCAGGAGCGGGGCATCACGATCACCTCGGCGGCCACGACCTGCTTCTGGCGGGGCATGGACCAGCAGTTCCCGGAATACCGCATCAACATCATCGACACGCCGGGACACGTGGATTTTACCATCGAGGTGGAGCGCTCGCTGCGTGTGCTCGATGGGGCAGTGGCGGTGTTCTGCGCCGTGGGCGGGGTGGAACCGCAGTCCGAGACGGTCTGGCGTCAGGCCAACAAGTACGAGGTGCCGCGCATTGCGTTCGTGAACAAGATGGATCGCGCCGGCGCGGACTTCCTGCGCGTGGTGGAACAGATCCGCGACCGGCTCGGGTCCCAGGCCGTGCCCATTCAGCTTCCCATCGGGGCGGAGGAGGATTTCAAGGGCGTGGTGGACCTGATCCGCATGAAGGCCATCTATTGGAACGAGGCCGACATGGGCGCCACCTACCGGCTCGAGGACATTCCCTCCGACATGGCCGATGCCTGTCAGCAGTGGCACGACGCCATGGTGGAGGCGGCCGCCGAGGCCAACGAAGAGCTCATGGACAAATACCTCGAGGGTGGCGAGCTCACCGAGGAGGAGATCCGCGAGGGTCTGCGCCAGCGCACGCTGGCCGGCGAGATCGTGCCCGCGTTGTGCGGTTCGGCCTTCAAGAACAAGGGCGTGCAGGCCATGCTCGACGCGGTGATCTACTACCTGCCTTCGCCGGTGGACATTCCCGCCATCCGGGGGATCGATCCCGAGAGCGAGGCGGAGATCGAACGCAAGCCTTCCGACGACGAGCCCTTCTCCGCGCTGGCCTTCAAGATCGCCACGGACCCGTATGTGGGCACGCTGACCTTCTTCCGGGTGTATTCGGGCGTGATCACCTCGGGTGACACGGTGCTGAATTCCACCAAGGGCAAGAAGGAGCGATGCGGGCGGCTGCTGCAGATGCATGCCAACCACCGTGACGAGATCAAGGAGGTGCGGGCCGGTGACATCGCTGCGGCCGTGGGCCTCAAGGATGTGACTACGGGCGACACCCTGTGCGCCATCGACGCGCCCATCGTGCTCGAGCGCATGGAGTTTCCGGAGCCCGTGATCTCCGTGGCCGTCGAGCCCAAGACCAAGGCGGACCAGGAAAAGATGGGTATCGCCCTGCAGAAGCTGGCGCAGGAGGATCCGTCGTTCCGGGTGCGCACGGACGAGGAGTCCGGGCAGACGATCATCTCGGGCATGGGTGAATTGCACCTCGAGATCATCATCGATCGGCTGCGTCGCGAGTTCAAGGTGGAGGCCAACGTGGGTGCCCCGCAGGTGGCCTATCGGGAGACCATCCGCAAGAGCGTTGAACAGGAAGGCAAGTTCGTGCGCCAGACCGGCGGGCGAGGCCAGTATGGCCACGTCTGGTTGCGTCTCGAGCCCCTGGAGCGGGGCGGCGGGTACGAGTTCGTCAATGCCATCGTCGGCGGTGTGGTGCCCAAGGAATACATCCCCGCCGTGGACAAGGGTGTGCAAGAACAGATGGAAAACGGGGTGGTCGCGGGCTACCCGGTGGTGGATGTCAAGGTCACCCTGTTCGATGGCTCCTACCACGAGGTGGACTCTTCGGAAATGGCCTTCAAGATCGCTGGGTCCATGGCCTTCAAGGAGGGTGCGTTGAAGGCGAACCCGGTGCTTCTCGAGCCCATCATGAAGGTGGAAGTGGTCACCCCGGAGGAGTACATGGGCGATGTCATGGGCGACATCAACCGCCGTCGTGGGGTGCTGCAGGGCATGGACGACGCGCCGGCGGGCAAGGTGATCCGCGCCGAAGTGCCCCTGGCGGAGATGTTCGGCTATGCCACCGATCTGCGCTCGGCGACCCAGGGACGGGCGACCTATTCGATGGAGTTCGAGAAATACGCCGAGGCACCCGCCAACGTCGCCGAACAGGTCATCAAGCGGGCCTCTTGACCTGCTACCGTACGCAACTGAACTGCTAACAGAACCATTCTGGAGAGGAATACGCCGTGGCCAAAGAAAAGTTTGAGCGCACGAAGCCGCATGTGAATGTGGGGACGATTGGTCATGTGGACCATGGGAAGACGACGTTGACGGCGGCGTTGACGAAGGTGAGTGCGGAGAAGTTTCAGGGTGCGGATTTCAAGGCGTACGATCAGATTGACAATGCGCCGGAGGAGCGAGCGCGGGGGATCACGATTGCGACGGCGCATGTGGAGTATGAGACGCCGAAGCGTCATTATGCGCATGTGGACTGTCCGGGTCATGCGGATTATGTGAAGAACATGATCACGGGTGCGGCGCAGATGGATGGAGCGATATTGGTGGTGTCGGCGGCGGACGGTCCGATGCCGCAGACGCGGGAGCATATTTTGCTGGCGCGTCAGGTGGGTGTTCCGTATGTTGTGGTGTACATGAACAAGGCGGACATGGTGGATGATCCCGAGCTGTTGGAGCTGGTGGAGATGGAGGTTCGGGATCTATTGAACCAGTATGAGTTTCCTGGTGATGATGTTCCGATTGTGGTGGGTTCGGCGTTGAAGGCGCTGGAGGGGGACGAGTCGGAGATTGGCGTGCCGTCGATATTGAAGTTGATGGACGCGATGGACGAGTACATCCCGGAGCCGGACCGTCCGGTGGACCAGCCGTTTTTGATGCCGATTGAGGATGTGTTCAGTATTAGTGGTCGTGGCACGGTGGTGACGGGTCGGATTGAGCGGGGCAAGGTGAAGGTTGGGGATGAGGTAGAGATTGTGGGACTTCGGGAGACGACGAAGACCACGGTGACGGGTGTGGAGATGTTCCGCAAGCTGCTGGATGAGGGAGTTGCGGGTGACAATGTTGGGGTGTTGTTGAGGGGGACGAAGCGAGACGAGGTGGAGCGAGGTCAGGTGTTGGCCGAGCCGGGATCGATCACGCCGCACACGAAGTTTGAGGCGGAGGTATATATTTTGTCGAAGGAGGAGGGGGGTCGTCATACGCCGTTTTTCTCTGGGTATCGGCCGCAGTTTTATTTTCGGACGACGGATGTGACGGGATCGGTGGATTTGCCGGAGGGAGTGGAGATGGTGATGCCTGGGGACAATGTGAAGATGACGGTATCGCTGATTGCGCCGATTGCGATGGAGGAGGGATTACGGTTTGCGATCCGGGAGGGGGGTCGCACGGTCGGTGCCGGCGTGGTCACCAAGATCCTCGAATAGCATACACGCCAGCGGAAGGACGACGTGAACCCGCGGGTGTCCCGGACATCCGCGGGCCCTGTACAGAAGAGACAAGGGTTGGTACCCATGGCAGCGAGTCAACGCATCCGCATACGCCTCAAAGGCTTCGATCATCGTGTGATCGACCGCTCCGCCCAGGAGATCGTGGACACGGCGAAGAAGAGTGGGGCCTTGGTCAAGGGGCCGATTCCCCTGCCCACGCGCAAGGAGCGGTTCACGATATTGATCTCGCCCCACGTGAACAAAAACGCGCGGGATCAGTACGAGATCCGTACGCACAAACGCCTGATGGAGATCCTCGAACCCACGGACAAGACCGTGGACGCCCTGATGCGGCTGAACCTTCCCGCAGGCGTGGACGTGCAGATCAAGCTGGGTTAGGTCGCGGTCAAGGCGTCGTGAGCGGTGCGCGTGTGAGCCGTATCCAGCGTAGCGGGCGGGCCTGTTCAGGCGGGTCGGCGGGGTGGCGTGCGCTGCCCGCCGCGTCAGACGGCCTTCAAGGCGGTACCTCGACCGCCGTTTAGGTATACCCGGTGGCCGAACCCCGGCAGGGCGCCTCGCGGGCCGGGGGCGGCTCCCTGGTTCGTGTCGCAAAAAGAGAGCCGCAAAAGCTGGTTTTATGCCGCGCGGTTTTCTGTCATAATTCCGCGCTTCCCGTGGCCCGATGCAGGACCTCCTGCATCGGGCCACGAACGCTAAAAGCGCAGATTGACGAGCTGGGGGCCGGGGGTGGCGCCGGTGCCCGACTCGAGAACTCGGTAGCTACGGACGAAACGACGATGACGCTGGGATTGGTTGGAAGGAAGATCGGGATGACCCGGATTTTCGCCGAGGACGGGCGGTCCGTTCCGGTGACGGTTGTCCATGTGGAGCCCAACCGGGTCACTCAGGTGCGCACCCCGGAACGCGACGGCTATCGGGCCGTGCAGGTGACCGTGGGTGTCCGTCGGGCCATCCGCGTGACGCGGCCCTTGGCCGGCCATTTCGCCAAGGCGGGGGTGGAACCCGGGCGGGGCCTCTGGGAGTTCCGTCTGGCCGAGGGAGAGGGCGAGGAGCTCGCGCCGGGGGCCGAGCTCCGTGTGGATTTGTTCGAGGTGGGCCAGAAGGTCGACGTGACGGGGACCAGCAAGGGCAAGGGCTATCAGGGCACCATCAAGCGCCACAACTTCCGCAGCCAGGATGCCACCCACGGCAATTCGGTTTCCCATCGGGCCCCGGGTTCGGTGGGTCAATGCCAAACGCCCGGTCGCGTGTTCAAGGGCAAGAAGATGGCGGGACAGATGGGCAACCGCAGGACCACCGTGCAGAACCTGGAAGTGGTGCGCGTGGACCCGGAACGCTCCCTGTTGCTCATCAAAGGGGCGGTCCCCGGCGCCCGTATGGGGGACGTGATCGTCACCCCGAGCGTGAAGGCCGGAGGGTGAGGGCGATGGAACTCAAGACGATGGACTCCGGCGCGGCCGTGAAGCTCGCCGAAGGCGCGTTTGGCGCACCGTTCAACGAAGCGCTCGTACACCAGGCGGTGACGGCCTATCTGGCCGGCGCGCGCTCGGGGACCAAGGCCCAAAAGAGCCGTTCGGACGTGCGCGGCGGCGGGGCCAAGCCCTGGCGGCAGAAAGGGACGGGGCGGGCGCGAGCCGGCACGATCCGCAGCCCGCTGTGGCGAGGTGGTGGCGTGACCTTCGCGGCCCGGCCGCGCGATCACCGCCAGAAGCTGAACAAAAAGATGTATCGGGGCGCCATGCGCGCGATTCTATCCGAGCTGGCGCGAACGGAGCGGCTCGTCGTGGTGGAGTCTTTCACGGTAGACGCCCCGAAGACGCGGGAGCTGGCGGCGCGTCTGCGCGAACTCGGTCTGCCCTCGGTGCTGGTCGTGGTCGAGGAGGTGAACCGGGAGCTGGGGTTGGCGGCGCGCAACCTCGTGGGTGTCGATGCGGTGGAACCCCACGAGCTCAACCCGGTCAATCTGCTCACCCGTGAGAAGGTGCTGATCACGGTCGGGGCGTTGCGCAAGATCGAGGAGTGGCTGGCATGAACGAGGAGCGTCTTCTTCAGGTTCTGGTTGCTCCGCACGTCTCGGAGAAGAGTGCGCGGTTGGCCGACGCGGCGCAGCAACACGTGTTTCGGGTGGCCTCCGACGCAACCAAGCCGGAGGTGCGCAAGGCCGTCGAGCGGCTGTTCGATGTCAAGGTGAAGGCCGTGCGCATCGTGAACACGAAAGGCAAGGTCAAGCGGTTCGGGCAGCGCATGGGACGCCGGTCCAACTGGAAAAAGGCCTACGTCACGCTGATGCCGGGCTACGACATCGACCTCACGGGTACGGAAAGCTAGGAGCATCGAGCATGGCGGTGATCAAGGCAAAACCCACCAGCCCCGGGCGACGTTTCGTGGTGAAGGTGGTGCAGGAGGGCCTCCACAAGGGTGCGCCTTACCGGCCCCTCGTTTCCAAGAAGACCAAGAGCGGCGGGCGCAACCACGCCGGGAGGATCACCACGCGCCACCGGGGAGGTGGTCACAAGCAGCGTTACCGGATCGTGGATTTCCGTCGGGACAAGGACGGGGTCCCGGCCCGGGTGGAGCGGCTCGAGTACGATCCGAACCGCACGGCGAACCTGGCGTTGCTGCTCTATGCGGACGGAGAACGGCGTTACATCCTGGCGCCCAAGGGGCTGGCGGCCGGCGATGCCGTGGTCTCCGGGCGCGAGGCGCCCATCAAGCCGGGCAATACCCTGCCGCTGCGCAACATCCCGGTGGGTACGGTGGTGCACGCCATCGAGCTCAAACCGGGCAAGGGCGCGCAGTTGGCGCGCGCGGCCGGAACCAGCGCCCAGCTCGTTGCGCGTGAAGGCCGTTACGCGACGCTGCGCCTGCGCTCCGGCGAGATGCGCAAGATCTTGGCCGAATGCCGTGCGACCATCGGCGAAGTGGGCAATGCCGAGCACAATCTGGAGAAGCTAGGCAAGGCCGGTGCCTCCCGGTGGCGCGGGGTGCGGCCCACGGTGCGGGGCGTGGCCATGAATCCGGTGGATCACCCGCATGGCGGCGGCGAAGGACGCACCTCGGGCGGGCGCCACCCCGTCACGCCGTGGGGGGTGCCGACGAAGGGTCACAAGACCCGCAAGAACAAGCGCACGGACAAGTTCATCGTGCGCCGGCGTAAATCGTGATGGGATGAGAGGCTTCGAGACGTGCCCAGATCACTGAAGAAAGGCCCGTTCGTAGACGAGCATTTGATGAAGAAGGTGCGCGCGGCGGCGGCGACCAACGACCGCCGGCCCATCAAGACGTGGTCCAGGCGGTCCATGATCGTGCCGGAGATGGTGGGGCTCACCATCGCCGTGCACAACGGGCGTCAGCACGTTCCGGTGCTCGTCTCGGAAAACATGGTGGGACACAAGCTCGGCGAGTTCGCCGTCACGCGGACCTATCGGGGCCACGCGGCGGACAAGAAGGCCAAGGGCAGGCGCTGAGCGGGCGGCAGACGAGGAAGGCGACGTGATGGAAGTGTCAGCGAAACTCAGGTTCGCTCGGATCTCTCCCCAGAAATGCCGGCTGGTCGTGGACCAGATCCGCGGCTTGCCCGTGGAAAACGCGCTGCAGATCCTGAGCTACAGCCCAAAGAAGGGGGCGGGCATCGTGAAGAAGGTGTTGGAGTCCGCCATCGCCAACGCCGAGCACAACGAGGGCCTCGACGTGGACGAGCTGCGGGTCTCACGCATCTACGTGGACGAGGGCCCCACCCTCAAGCGGATCCGGCCCCGGGCCAAGGGGCGGGCCAACCGGATCCTGAAGCGGACCAGCCACATCACCGTGATGGTGGCGGACGAATAACCACTGGATCAAGAAGGAAGACTCGGCTCATGGGGCAGAAGGTACATCCGACCGGGTTTCGGCTCGGCGTTGCGGCGGACTGGAATTCCAAGTGGTACGCAGAACGGGGGGAGTACGCGCGCAATCTCCTCGCCGATCTGAGCATTCGCGACTTCATCAAGAAGAAGCTCGCGCATGCCTCCGTGAGCCGCATTCAGATCGAGCGGCCGGCCAACTCGGCGTTCATCACCATTCATACGGCACGCCCGGGCGTGGTGATCGGTAAGAAAGGGGAGGACGTGGAGGCGCTGCGCGCCGAGGTGGCGCGGCGCATGGGCCTGCCCGTAAAGGAAGTCCGGGTCGGTATCGAAGAGGTGCGCAAGCCGGAGTTGGAGGCGCAGCTCGTTGCCGAGGGGATCGCCCAGCAGCTCGAGCGCCGCATCATGTTCCGGCGTGCCATGAAGCGTGCCGTCGGCAACGCGATGCGCCTGGGGGCCCTGGGCGTGAAGGTGCAGGTGTCAGGGCGCTTGGGCGGTGCCGAGATCGCCCGCAGTGAATGGTACCGCGAGGGGCGTGTGCCGCTGCACACCCTGCGCGCGGACATCGACTACGGCTTCGCAGAGGCCAACACCACGTACGGGGTCATCGGGGTGAAGGTGTGGATCTTCAAGGGCGAGGTGTTCGATCTCGACACCAAGCGTGGCGAAGCCGGCACGTCGAAGAAGGCACAGCCGGCCAAACACTGAGCGCGGGTGGGACCGATTTCGAGGGGCACTGACGAGCCATGTTGCAACCGAAGAGAACCAAGTTCAGGAAACAGCAGAAGGGCCGCAACCGGGGGCTGGCTCTGTCGGCCAATCGCGTCAGCTTCGGCGAGTATGGGCTCAAGAGCATCGGGCGCGCCCGCATCACGGCGCGTCAGATCGAGGCGGCCCGCCGCGCCATCACGCGCCACGTCCGGCGCGGTGGCAAGTTGTGGATCCGCATCTTCCCGGACGTTCCGGTGACCAAGAAACCCCTCGAGGTCCGAATGGGCAAAGGCAAGGGCAACGTGGAGTACTGGGTCGCGAAGGTGCAGCCCGGCCGTATGCTCTATGAGATCGAGGGGGTGCCGGAGAGCGTGGCGCGCGAAGCGTTCCGAAGGGCCTCCGCCAAGTTGCCGGTGAAGACGGTGTTCGTCTCGCGGCAGCCCATGTGACGACGAACGAAGACACGGACTTGGAAGGATGAAAGCGAGCGAATTGCGCAAGATGTCGGACGAGGAGCTGCACAAAGAGCTCCTGGCCAAGCGCCGCGAACAGTTCAACCTGCGCATGCAGCGCGGTGCGGGGCAGTTCCCCCGGCCAGACCAGTTCGGCAAGGCACGCAGGGACATTGCGCGGATCAAGACCATCCTCAACGAACGGCGTGCCCGGAGTGAGACGCGATGAGTGAGAAGCAGAAGATCCAGCGCACGGTCGTGGGCCGGGTCGTGAGCGACAAGATGGACAAGACCATCACCGTGTTGGTGGAGCGGCACGTACGCCACCCGCTCTACGGCAAGTACATCCGTCGTTCGACCAAGTTGCACGTCCACGACGAGGACAATACCTGCCGTGCGGGTGATGTGGTGCGCATCCGTGAGTGCCGGCCGCTGTCCAAGACCAAGGCCTGGACCTTGGTGGAAGTGGTGGAACGGTCCGGCGGCTGACGGCGGCGACGCGACGGGGGCACGACGATGATTCAGATGCAGACGGTTCTGGACGTGGCGGACAACAGCGGTGCGCGCACCGTGCAGTGCATCAAGGTGCTGGGCGGATCCAAGCGCCGCTATGCCGGCATCGGGGACCTGATCAAGGTCAGCGTCAAGGACGCCGCCCCGCGCGGGCGGGTCAAGAAAGGGGACGTCTACAACGCGGTGGTGGTACGTACGGCCAAGGGCGTGCGGCGCCCGGACGGGTCGGTGATCCGCTTCGACGGCAATGCGGCGGTATTGCTGAACAACCAGCTCCAGCCCATCGGGACGCGTATTTTCGGGCCGGTGACCCGGGAGCTGCGCACCGAGCGGTTCATGAAGATCATTTCGCTCGCCCCCGAGGTGCTGTGACGGGGCTGGCGCACAGTGGAGGAGCGACGGGCATGAGGCGTATCAGGAAGGGCGACGACGTGATCGCCATCGCCGGCAAGGACAAGGGCCGGCGCGGCACCGTGCTGCGCGTGCTCGACGATGATCGCGTGGTGGTCGAAGGCCTCAACATGGCCAAGAAGCACGTCAAGGCCAACCCGCATACCGGCAGCGCGGGCGGGATCGTGGAGAAGGAGATGCCGATCCACGTCTCCAACGTACAGTTGTTCAATCCCGCCACCGGCAAGGGCGACCGCGTGGGCTTCAAGGTCATCGAAGGCCGCAAGGTCCGGTATTTCAAATCCAACGGCGAAGTGGTGGACGCGTGATGGGCGACCTACAGGCACAGTACCGCGACCAGGTACGCAAGGACCTGATGGTCCGTTTCGGCTACAAGAGCGTCATGCAGGTGCCGCGGATCGAGAAGATCACGTTGAACATGGGATTGGGCGAGGCCGTGGGCAACAAGAAGGTCATCGAGCATGCCATGGACGACATGGCCCGCATCGCCGGACAAAAGCCGGTGGTCACCCGGGCGCGCAAATCCGTGGCGGGCTTCGGTATTCGGGAGGGCTGGCCGATCGGCTGCAAGGTGACCTTGCGCGGCCGGCGCATGTACGACTTCCTGGAACGCCTGATCAACGTGGCCATCCCGAGAATCCGGGACTTTCGCGGGCTCAGCCCCAAGGCCTTCGACGGGCGGGGCAATTACAGCATGGGGATCCGAGAGCAGATCGTGTTCCCCGAGATCGACTACGACAAGATCGATGCGCTGCGTGGCATGGACATCACCATCACCACCACGGCGCGCACCGACGAGGAAGCGCGGGCGCTGCTGGCGGCGTTCAACTTCCCATTCAAACATTGAGGAGCGACTGGAACCATGGCGAAGGTGTCAATGGTCGAGCGTGAAAGGCGGCGCGAGCGGCTCGTGCGCAAGCATGCGGCCAAACGGGCGGCATTGAAGGCGATCATCGCCGATCCCCAGGTGTCCTACGAGGAACGTATGGCCGCGGTGGTGAAGCTGCAGAAACTGCCGCGCGATTCCAGCCCGGTGCGGCTGCGTAACCGCTGCAAGATCACGGGCCGGCCCAAGGGCTACTATCGCAAGTTCGCTCTGGGTCGCAACAAATTGCGCGAGGCCGCCATGCGGGGCGACATCCCCGGTCTCGTGAAGGCGAGTTGGTGAGCCGGCGGACACAGGGGAAGACGTCATGAGCATGAGTGACCCCATCGCGGACATGCTGACCCGGATCCGCAACGGGCAGCGCGCGGAAAAGAAGGAAGTGGCGATGTCCTCCTCGAAGCTGAAGGAGGCCATCGCGAAAGTCCTCAAGGAGGAGGGATACATCCAGGACTACCGGGTAGAGGCCGATGGTGTGAAAAAAACGCTCGTGGTCGAGCTCAAATATCACCGGGGCAGCCCGGTGATCGAGCGGATCGAACGGGTGAGCCGCCCGGGGCTGCGCATCTATCGCGGCAAGGAGGACCTGCCCCGCGTGCTGGGCGGCTACGGGATTGCCGTGGTCAGCACGTCCAAGGGGGTCATGACGGACCGCCGGGCGCGCGCCGAGGGTGTCGGCGGCGAAGTGCTCTGTGTGGTCGCCTGAGGAGGGACTGGGGTATGTCCAGGATCGCAAGAAATCCAGTGTCGATTCCCACCGGCGTGCAGGTCGCGATCACCGACGGGTCCATCATGGTCAAGGGGCCCAAGGGGAGCCTGGAGGTCCCTTTACACCCCGCCGTCGAGGTGCGAGTGGAGGACGGGCGGGTGACCTTCGAGCCCCAGGGAACTTCCAGCGCCATGGCCGGCACGCTGCGCGCCTTGGTGAACAACGCCGTGACGGGCGTGAGCCAGGGTTTCGAGCGGCGCCTCCAGCTGGTGGGCGTGGGGTATCGCGCCCAGGTGCAGGGCAAGGTGCTCAATCTGACCCTGGGTTTTTCGCACCCGGTGGACTATCCCATCCCCGAAGGTGTCCAGATCGAGACACCGAGCCAGACCGAGGTGGTGGTCAAGGGCATCGACAAGCAGCAGGTGGGTCAGACGGCGGCGGAGATTCGCGCCTTCCGGCCGCCCGAACCGTACAAGGGCAAGGGCGTGCGGTATGCGGACGAGCACATCGTCCGTAAGGAAGCCAAGAAGAAGTAAGCGGCCAGCGGAGATTCAGACCATGGACAAGAAGACCTCCCGACTGCGCAGGGCGCGCAAGGCGCGAGCGAAGATCCGTGAGCTCGGAGCCTATCGGTTGAGCGTGCATCGGACGCCCCGGCACATCTATGCGCAGGTCATCGCGCCGGATGCGGCGCATGTGGTGGTGGCGGCCTCGACCCTGGAGAAGGACATCCGCGAGGGGCTGGATTCCACGGGCAACCGCGAGGCGGCGGCCCGCGTCGGACAGGTGGTCGCCGAGCGGGCCAAGGAGAAGGGCATCACGAAGGTGGCCTTCGACCGCAGTGGATTCAAGTACCACGGCCGGGTGAAGGCGCTGGCGGAAGCGGCGCGCGAGGCCGGGTTACAGTTCTAGAGGGTGAGGAACAGTCATGGCAACGGGTGGTGACAACGCGAGAATCGCCGACGGCCTGAACGAAAAGCTGATCGCCGTCAACCGGGTGGCCAAGGTGGTCAAGGGCGGGCGGCAGTTCGGTTTCACGGCGCTGACCGTGGTCGGCGATGGCGAAGGCCGTATCGGTGTGGGCTATGGCAAGGCCCGCGAGGTGCCGCTGGCCATCCGCAAGGCCATGGAGAAGGCCCGCAAGGAGCAGGTGCAGATCCCGCTCAACGAGGGGACGCTGCACTACGCGGTGGTGGGGCGGCACGGGGCCGCGAAGGTCTACATGCAGCCGGCCTCCGAGGGTACCGGAATCATCGCCGGCGGGGCCATGCGCGCCGTGTTCGAGGTCATGGGCGTGCGCAACGTGCTGGCCAAGTGTATCGGCTCGCGCAATCCGGTCAACGTGGTCAAGGCGACGCTGAACGGCCTGCAGCAGCTCAAGGCGCCGGAGGAGATCGCCGCAAAGCGCGGCAAGCGCGTCGAAGAGATCGTGGGGTGAGTACGATGAGTCGGCAGATCAAGGTGACCCTGGTCCGCAGCCTCAACGGGCGGCTGAAGAATCACAAGGCCTGTGCGCGTGGTCTGGGTTTGCGGCGCATGCATCACAGTGTGGTCGTGGCCGATACGCCGCAGAACCGGGGCATGATCGACAAGATCGCCTATCTGCTGCGGGTCGAGGAGGTGTGAAATGGTGAAGCTCAATACCCTGCGACCGGCGGCGGGCAGCCGGCCGCACGCCAAGCGCGTGGGGCGCGGGATCGGCTCGGGGCTGGGCAAGACCGGCGGGCGGGGCCACAAGGGTCAGAAATCACGTTCCGGTGGTTTCCACAAGGTGGGTTTCGAGGGCGGGCAGATGCCGCTACAGCGCCGCCTGCCGAAAATCGGCTTTCGTTCGCGCAAGGCGCGGCTCGCCGACGAGATCCGTCTGCACGAATTGGGCGTGGTGGATGCCGAGGTGATCGATATGGACGCACTGCGCAAGGCCGGCCTGATCAACTCGCGTGTGAAGCGGGTGAAGGTGATCCTGTCGGGCAAGCTCGACAAGGCGGTCACGGTGCGGGGCCTGGCCGTGACAAGGGGAGCGCGTGCGGCCATCGAGGCGGCGGGCGGCCAGGTTCTGGAAGACTGAGGCGGGCGTAGCAGGGCATGGCCGCAGCGGGCAGCACCACCTCCGGCATCGGCGCAGGGATCGGCGGGCTCACGAAGATCACGGAGCTGCGTAGGCGACTGGCCTTCTTGGCCATTGCGCTGGTCGTGTACCGGATCGGGACCTTCATCCCGGTCCCGGGGATCGACCCGGAGGCCATGGCCCGCTTCTTCGACCAGCAATCCGGCACCATCCTCGGCATGTTCAACATGTTCTCGGGTGGCGCGCTCGAGCGCTTGAGCCTGTTTGCGCTGGGGATCATGCCGTACATCTCGGCCTCGATCATTCTGCAATTGATGACTGCGGTGATTCCCACGCTCAAGGAACTGAAGAAAGAGGGCGAATCCGGCCGGCGCAAGATCACCCAGTACACCCGATATGCCACGGTGGGCCTGGCCACCTTTCAGGCCATCGGTGTGTCCATCGCCCTGCAGAATCAGGGCGTGGCGCTGACCACGGGCCCCGGGTTCGTGTTCACGGCGACGGTGACACTGGTCACCGGAACCATGTTCCTCATGTGGTTGGGCGAGCAGATCACCGAGCGTGGCATCGGCAACGGAATCTCCATGATCATCTTCGCCGGCATCGTGGCGGGGCTGCCTTCGGCGATCGGAGGCACGTTGGAGCTGGCCAGCACCGGGGAGCTTTCGCCGGCGCTCGTGATCCTGCTGTTCGCCCTGGCCGTGGTGGTCACCGGTTTCGTGGTGTTCGTGGAGCGCGGTCAGCGGCGGATCACGGTCAACTACGCCAAGCGGCAGCAGGGCCGCAGACTCTATGCGGCGCAGTCCACCCATCTACCGCTGAAGTTGAACATGGCGGGCGTGATTCCGCCGATCTTCGCCTCCAGCATCATTCTGTTTCCTTCGACGCTGGGGCAGTGGCTCGGGCATGGGGAAGGGATGCGCTGGTTGCAGGACATCGCGGGCATGCTCTCCCCGGGACAACCGTTGTACGTCTTGCTGTACGCGATCGCGATCGTGTTCTTCTGTTTTTTCTATACCGCGATCGTGTTCGACTCTCGGGAGACGGCGGACAATCTCAAGCGTTCGGGCGCGTTCATCCCGGGCATTCGTCCGGGCGAGCAGACGGCGCGTTACCTGGACAAGGTGCTGACCCGGCTGACGGCAGTGGGGGCGATCTACATCACGGCGGTGTGCCTGCTGCCCGAGTTCCTGATCCTGGCGTGGAACGTGCCGTTCTATTTCGGGGGAACCTCGCTGTTGATCATCGTGGTGGTGGTGATGGACTTCATGGCGCAGGTGCAGGCGCACTTGATGTCCCATCAGTATGAAGGGCTGATGAAGAAGGCGAATCTGAAGAGTTATGGTCGCGGCGGTGTGGTGCGGTGATGGCGGGCCGCCGCCGGGAACGAGCGAGAGGAAGCAAAGATGAAGGTGCGTGCATCGGTGAAGAAGATCTGCCGCGATTGCAAGATCATCCGGCGTCACGGGGTGGTCCGCGTGATCTGCAAGGATCCGCGCCACAAACAGCGCCAGGGCTGACGGAACGAACATGAACGCAGGAGTACGCTGAGATGGCACGTATCGCCGGAATCAACGTCCCCGACCGCAAGCAGACCTGGATCGCGCTGCAGTCGATCTATGGCATCGGGCGCACGCGGTCGCGGAAGATTTGCGAGGAGGCGGGCGTCCCCATGGATGCGCGCGTACGGGATCTCACCGAGGATCAGGTGGACCGTCTGCGCGCCGCCACCAGCAAATACACGGTGGAGGGGGATCTGCGCCGCGAGGTCAACATGAACATCAAGCGCTTGATGGATCTGGGCTGTTACCGGGGGATCCGTCATCGGCGCGGATTGCCCGTTCGCGGGCAGCGGACACGGACCAACGCCCGTACCCGCAAGGGTCCGCGACGCCCGATCCGCAAGTAACGAACGACAGGAATACGGTAAGACGGTAAGGTTCTATGGCTAAGGCACCAGCACGATCCCGAAAGAAGGTCAGGAAGACGGTGACCGATGGCGTGGCCCATATCCACGCCTCGTTCAACAACACCATCGTCACGATCACCGACCGGCAGGGCAATACCCTGTGTTGGGCGACCGCCGGCGGATCGGGCTTTCGCGGGTCACGCAAAAGCACACCGTTCGCGGCGCAGGTGGCCGCCGAGCGGGCCGGGACGGCCGCGCTCGAGTACGGCATGAAGACCCTCGAGGTGAACGTGAAGGGGCCAGGGCCGGGCCGTGAATCGGCCATCCGCGCGCTCAACGCCGTGGGTTTCCAGATCACGGCCATCAACGATGTGACCCCCATCCCGCACAACGGATGCCGGCCGCCCAAGCGCCGGCGCGTCTGAGGCGACCGAGAGAACAGACCCATGGCCAGATATCTGGGACCGAAATGCAAGCTGAGCCGTCGCGAGGGCACGGACCTGATGCTCAAGAGCCCGGTGCGCGCACTGGACTCCAAGTGCAAGATGGATCGACCGCCTGGGCAGCACGGAGACCGCCGCGCCCGAGTGACGGACTACGGGTTGCAGTTGCGCGAGAAGCAGAAGTTGCGCCGTATGTACGGCGTGTTGGAGCGCCAGTTCCGTAACTATTTCAAGGAAGCCTCGCGGCGCAAGGGTTCGACGGGCGAGAACCTGCTGCAATTGCTGGAGACCCGCCTCGACAACGTGGTGTATCGGATGGGTTTTGCCGTCACCCGCGCCGAGGCGCGCCAGTTGGTCAGCCACAAGGCGGTACTGGTCAACGGGCGTGTGGTGAACATTCCCTCCTATCAGGTCAAGCCGGGCGACGAGATCGAGATCCGCGACAAGGCCAAGAAACAGCTCCGGATTCAGGACGCCATGCGGATTCGGGAACAGTTCGGCTTCGACGAGTGGCTCGAAGTGGATCCGAAGGCCCTCAAGGGGGTGTTCAAGAGCGTGCCCGAGCGCAGCGATCTGCCCGCCGAGATCAACGAATCGCTGGTGGTCGAGCTGTACTCCAAGTAACTAACGCGCCCGCCGTCGGGCGGCCCGCGTGCGGGAACTTTTCCCGGCGCGCCCGGGTCCACCGGAGACCGGCCCCGCGGGCCGGCACAGATGCAATGGAGATGAACACGAGACATGGGCACGTTGAATGAATTGCTGAGGCCGACGGTCATCGATGTGCAGAGCAAGGCGCCCACGGAGGCCCGGATCGTCCTGGAGCCGTTGGAACGCGGCTATGGGTATACGCTGGGCAATGCCTTGCGCCGCATCCTGCTCTCGTCCATCCCGGGGGCTGCCGTGGTGGAAGCCGAGATCGAGGGCGTTCTCCATGAGTACACCGCCATCGAAGGTGTCAAGGAGGACGTGGTGGAGATCCTCCTCAACCTCAAGGGTCTGGCCATCCGGATGAACGACAAGGCCGAGGGTTTCCTGCAGATCAACAAACAGGGTCCGGGCGTGGTGACCGCCGCCGACATCCAGGCCGAGGCCGATATCGAGATCGTCAATCCCGAGCATCACATCGCCACGCTCACCGAGGGCGCCCAACTCAACATGCGGATGAAGGTCGAGATGGGCCGGGGCTACCAGCCGGCCTCGGTGCGCCGCCAGCAGGAGTACCGCAACATCGGAAGCCTCGTCCTGGATGCGAGCTTCAGCCCCATCCGGCGCGTGGCCTACGCGGTGGAGAGTGCCCGGGTGGAACAGCGTACGGATCTTGACCGGTTGATCCTCACCCTGGAGACCAATGGGACCGTGGACCCGGAGGAGACCGTGCGGGAGGCGGCGCGCATCCTGCAGCAGCAGCTCTCCGTGCTGGTGGAGCTGGAAGGCGAGGAACATGAAAAGCCGAAAGGCAAGCCGGCCGAAGTCGATCCGATCCTGTTGCGTCCCGTGGACGACTTGGAACTCACCGTGCGATCGGCCAACTGCCTCAAGGCGGAGAACATCCACTATATCGGCGATTTGATCCAGAAGACCGAGGTGGAGTTGTTGAAGACGCCGAACCTGGGCAAGAAATCGCTCACGGAGATCAAGGACGTGCTCGGGCAGCACGGCCTTTCGCTGGGCATGAAGCTGGAGAACTGGCCGCCGCCGGAGCTGAAGTCGGGCTGAGCCACCACCAGACCCAGAACACGCCGCTTTCAGGAGATCTGAGTCATGCGTCATCGTTACGCAGGAAGGAAGCTGAACCGCACGACGAAGCATCGCGAGGCGATGTTCCGCAACATGGCGGTGTCCTTGTTCCGCGAGGAGCTGATCAAGACCACACTGCCCAAGGCCAAGGAGTTGCGCCGCGTGGCCGAGCCGCTGATCACGCTGGCCAAGGAGGACAGCGTGGCCAAGCGCCGACTGGCCTTTGCGCGGCTGCGCGACAAGGAGGCGGTGGGCAAGCTGTTCTCCGAGCTGGGGCCGCGTTACCGGGACCGTCCGGGTGGATATCTTCGGATCCTCAAGTGTGGCTACCGTCGTGGCGACAACGCGCCCATGGCCTATGTGGAGCTCGTCGATCGTCCGCTGGAGGCCACGGGGAACGAGTGAGCGGGGACGGCGGGTGCGCCCCCGTGTCGTGGTTGGGAAGGGCCGGTCGTCGCCGGCCCTTCGCCTTTATGCGGGGTTCGACGCCGCGGCATGATCGCGCTGTTCACGGACTTCGGGCTCGAGGGGCCGTATCTTGGGCAGGTGGAAGCGGTGCTTCACCATCGGGCACCGGGCGTAGCCGTGGTCAACCTCATGGCGGACTTGGCTCCCTTCGCGGTGGAACCGGCCGCCTATCTGCTGCCCGCGTTCACGGACCCGCTGCCCGACGGCACGGTGGTGCTTGCGGTGGTGGATCCGGGGGTGGGGACGGACCGGCCGGGCGTCGTGGTCCGCACGGAGCGGTTCTGGTTCGTGGGGCCGGGCAATGGGTTGTTCGATGTGGTGTGCAGTCGCGCCCGAAAGTTGCGGGTCTGGCGCCTTCCGGATGCGGAGGCGGGGGTATCGGCGAGTTTCCACGGGCGTGATGTGTTCGCGCCCGTGGCGGCGCGAATCGCATGCGGCAGCGAGCCGGAAGGGGAACCGGTGGGTATCGACCCCGTGCGGTTGGCGGCGGTGGAACCGGACTATGCGGCCGTGGCGTACATCGACCGCTACGGCAACGCCATGACCGGGATGCGCGCGGCTTCCCTGCCTTCCGGCGCGGTGGTGGAGGTGGCCGGGCGGCGGCTCAGGCGGGCCCGTACGTTCGGGTCGGTGGCGGTAGGGCAGCCCTTCTGGTACGAGAACTCCAGCGGGCTGGTGGAAATCGCGGTGCGGGAAGGCAGCGCCGCCTGGATGCTGGGTCTGCGGGTGGGCAGGCCGGTGCGCGTCATCGGGGACGGACCCGGATGAGCGACAGGCTCCGGTTGTGGGCCGTGGTGCCTGCGGCGGGTGTGGGGCGTCGGATGCGGGCGGCCCGCCCCAAGCAGTATCTGCCGCTGGCCGGGGCCACGGTGATCGAGCACACGTTACAGCGGTTGCTGGGGTTCCCCGGTATCCTCGGCGTGGTGGTGGCCCTGAGCGAGCCGGACCTGTACTGGTCGCGGCTTCCGGTGGCTGCCGTGGGGCGGATCCGCCGTGCCCCTGGCGGGTCCGAACGGCGCCACTCGGTGCTGAATGCCCTGGAGGTGGTGGCGGAAACGGCGGATCCGGAGGACTGGGTGCTCGTCCACGATGCCGCCCGTCCCTGTGTGCGTCATGGGGACATCGCCCGGCTGGTCGAGGCGGCGGTCCGGTCGGTGTCGGGCGGGATCCTGGCGGTTCCGGTGCGGGACACGCTCAAGCGCGCCGACGCGGGCGGCGCCATCGCGGCGACGGTGGACCGCTCGGCCTTGTGGCACGCGCTGACGCCCCAGATGTTTCGCCTGGGCCCTTTGCGGGAGGCGCTGCGCCAGGCCGTGGAGCAGGGGGTGGCGGTGACCGACGAGGCCTCGGCCATGGAACTCGCCGGTCACCGGCCGCTTCTGGTGGAGGGCCGCGCCGACAACATCAAGATCACGCGGCCGGAGGATCTGGATCTGGCGGAATTCTTCCTCCACCGCCAGCAAAGGGAACGGGAGTGATGGATCTGCGCATCGGGCATGGGTTCGACGTGCACCGTTTCGGCGACGGGGACCACGTGGTGCTCGGCGGCGTGTCCATACCCCATGACCGCGGCCTGATCGCCCACTCCGACGGCGACGTGCTGATCCATGCCCTTTGCGACGCGCTGCTGGGCGCGGCGGCCCTCGGGGACATCGGCAGCCATTTCCCGGACACGGACGATCGGTATGCGGGCGCCGACAGCCGTGAACTCCTGCGCAGTGTGGTGTCGCTGTTACGGGACCGTGCGGGTCTCGCCGTGCACAACGTCGACTGCACGGTGATTGCCCAGCGCCCGAAACTCCGTCCGTACATCGACACCATGCGTGCCAATCTGGCCGCGGATCTGCGTGTCGGGCCGGAACGGGTGGGGGTCAAGGCCACCACCACCGAAGGGCTGGGCTATGCGGGCCGGGCGGAGGGAATCGCGGCACACGCAGTCTGCCTATTGACCGGAGGCTGAGGCCCGCCGGGCGGGTGCCCCCGGCGGGCCGTGTGGTCAGCGGCCGGCCTTGCCGCCCGGCATGGGCCGCATGGGATCGGTGCGCTTGTAACCCTGGGGGATCTGGAAAAACTTGGGATCCACCGGGGCCGTGTCCACCTTTTTGAGCTCCATGACGTCGCCGCTGGGATCGCGGGTGCGCACGGGGAGTCCGGCCACGTTTTCGAAACCCTGCGCGGAGCCGGATTTCGCGCCGCTGAAGGCCTGGGCCATGTCTCCCATGAACGCGAACATGTCCTTCATGGCCTGATAGTCCTTGTCGGACAGACCCAGACTGCGGGCAGCGGCGATGCAGGCCTCGCTCATGGGCCGGCCGTCGATGTAGGACTGGTAGTACTCGCAGCGGATGCCATTGACCACATCGGTCTTGCCGGTCTTTCGCACCTCCACCTTGGGGCCCGCGCCCTGTCGGCCCTTTTCGAACTGCGCCATCTGTTGCTCGAGCATCTTGCGCTGTTCCTCGGGCATGTCCTTCATCCGCTCGCGCATCTGGGCCATCATCTGTTGCTGCATGGCCCGGAGCCGCTTGGCCTGTTCGCTCACCGTGGCCTTGTCCATGACGAGATAGCTGCGCTTGGCATCGTCCAGCACGATGAAGCGGTCTTTGTGACCGTCGTAGATGGACACGGCCTGGCCGCCACCCTGGGGCTGTTGCGTGGCCATGCGCACCATCCCATCGTGGATCATCACGACGTTTTTGCCGGTGCGCTTGGACTGGTAAGTGAGCGTGGCGTCGGCCTGTGCCGATGTGGTGGCTGCGAGCAGGAGCAGGGCGCCGCCCAGGGCGGCCGTCTTCGTAGGCATCGGAGTCCTCCGTTGGTTGGTGACTGCATGCGGCGCGCAGGGCACCGAAGGTTTGCGCAGCGCCCATCGTAACCGCTTTGCAGTCGATTTCCAGTCCTCTCTACCGGTTTTCCGCGTTTGTCTCATACAGGCGGGGCAGCGCCCGTCGGGCGAGTGCATCGGGCGGGTGCTGCGCGCTGTCCAGCTCCGCCACGAACGCGATCTCGTCCGGGCCGGGCGGCGCCATTCGCCCGAGCTGGGTTTCCAGTACCCGCACGTCCGCATCGGAGGGATCGGCGCCGCCCCGGGCGCGCTCCTGCACACGCCGACGCAGGACCTGGGGATCGGCGCGCAGCCAGAGGATCCGGAAGGGGACGGACAGGTGGCCCGCCAGTTCCCGGAACGCGGCGCGCTGTTCCGGCTCCAGGAACGTGGCATCCACGATCGCGGGAAACCCCGCCTGCAACACCCGGGCGGCCAGGTCCGCGAGGACCGCGTAGGTGCGTCGCCCGGCTTGCGGCGTGTAGATTCCGTGATCGGGCGGAGCCGATGCGCGCTCCAGCGGCGCGAGTCCGAACAGGCGCTTGCGTTCCACGTCCGAACGCAGCCACACGGCGCCGGTTCGGCGCGAGAGTCGGTCGGCCAGCGCCGACTTGCCGGTGCCGGAGACGCCTGCGGTGATGGCCAGGAAACGGCGTTGCGCTCGGGTGTAACGGTGCGCCAGGGCCACGTAGCGGCCGCAACGGTCCCGATGTTCCGAGCGCTCCGCCTCGCCTAAACCCGGCTGGCTCGACCGGATGGCCTCCACCTTGGCCCGCACCATGGCGCGGTAGGCCTGGTAGAAGCGCAACAACGCAAGCCCCGCGTAATCGCCCGTGGCCTGCAGCCAGCTGTTGAGCACGATCGCACCGGCCTGCTCGGCGTTGCGGTCGTCCAGGTCCATGAGCAGGAAGGCCAATTCGGACTGGATGTCGATCCAGCGGAAGGCCGGATTGAATTCGATGCCGTCGAAGATGGCGGGTTCTCCATCGAGCAGCGCGATGTTGCCCAGGTGCATGTCGCCGTGGCATTCCCGGATGTAGCCCTCCCGGCGGCGCGTCTCCAACAGGGGTTTGAGTTCCCTGTGGCGGTCCACCGTCCAGGTCTCGACCGAGGCCAGCTCCGGCGGCTCGGGATGCGGGCCCAGGAACCGGCGCACCGCATGGAAGTTGTCGGTCATGGCCTGGTAGACGGCCTGCGGTGCGCCCCAGGGATCGTCCGCGGGCGCGCGGTCGATGGTCTCGTGGAACCGAGCGATACGGCGGGCGAGCCGCCTCCAGAATGCGTCGTCCAACGTGCCGCGGGCGAGATGCTCGGGCAGCAGATCGCGCTGGTCGAATTCGCGCATCTTCACGGCGTACTCCAACGGCGTCCCCGCGCCTTCCATGCGGGGAGCCGCCTCGGAGCCCGTCACCGGCACCACGTCCAGATAGAGCTGCGGCGCCAGGCGGCGGTTGAGCCGTAGCTCCTCCTCGCAGTAGCGTCGCCGCGCCTCCAGCGTGCGGTAGTCGAGAAAACCCAGTTCCACGGGTTTTTTCACCTTGTAGGCGTGGACGCCGGTCAGGAAGACGTAGGAGATATGGGTCTCGATGAGGCGTACGGCGTGGACCGCATGGGGGTAGGCCTCTGGGCGCAGGAGTCCTTGGATCAGGGGGGGATGGGGCATGGACCGGCTTCTCCGTGGCGTGCGAAACGGTGAGGGACTGTAGAATGAGCGCTTTTCCCTGGCAAGCCGTGTCCAGCAAGCGTTCCAGCCCTACGAGCCGCAGACGCCGCCCAGCCCGCCCGCGCCGCCGTCGCCCTGCCAGGCGGGCCCTGTGGAGGCGGCTGCGCGCACCGCTGGCCGCGGCGTTCGTCGTGATCGTGGGAGCGGGGCTGACCTGGCTCGTGTGGCTGGACGTGCAGATCCGGGACCGCTTCGAAGGGCAGCGCTGGGCGGTGCCGGCCAGGGTGTTCGCCCGACCGCTGGTGGTGGAGCCGGGCGCGGCGCTGCGCCCGGCCGAGCTCGTCGAGACCCTGGAATTGCTGCGTTACCGTAAGGTACCGAGGGTCCGGGAACCCGGTCAGTACCGGCGGGCGGGCGACACCGTGTATTTCTACACGCGGGGCTTTCCGTTTCCGGCCGCCGCATCCCCCGAGGTATTGGTGCGCGCGGACTTCGACGGTGGGCGCGTGGGACGTTTGCGCGAGGCCCTGTCCGGACGGACCCTGGAGCTGGTGCGCCTGGAGCCGGTGCCCATCGCGAGCATCTATCCCGCTTCGCGGGAGGACCGCATCCTGGTACGCCTGCGGGACGTCCCCGCGCTGCTGGTGCGCACGCTGCTGGCGGTGGAGGACCGCCATTTCTACGCGCATCACGGGCTGGATCCATTGGCGGTGCTGCGCGCCGCCTGGGCCAATCTGCGCGCGGGCCGCACGGTCCAGGGCGGCAGCACGCTGACCCAGCAGCTTGTCAAGAACTACTTCCTGAGCAATGAACGCACCCTGCGGCGCAAGCTCAACGAGGCCGCCATGGCCCTGCTGCTCGAGCTCCACTACGACAAGGACGAAATCCTGGAGGCCTATCTGAACGAGGTGTACCTGGGTCAGGACGGTCGGCGCGCCATTCACGGGTTCGCGCTGGGGGCCCAGTTCTATTTCGCCAAGCGCCTTGGGCAGCTGCATCCGGAGGAGATCGCCTTGCTGGTGGGCATGATCAAGGGCCCTTCCTACTACAACCCCCGCAGGAATCCCCGGCGCGCGAAGGCACGCCGGGATCTGGTGCTCACATTGCTGGAGCGGGAAGGGATCCTGAGCAGGGAAGAGGCCGCGGCCGCCCGCGCCCGGCCGCTCGGGGTCACGAAACAAGCGCCGACCGGCTCCACGCCCTATCCGGCTTTCATCCAACTCGTGCGCGAGCAGTTGCATCGCGACTACCGCGAGGAGGATCTGAGGGCCGAGGGCTTGATGATCTTCACCACCCTCGACCCGCTGGTGCAGCGTCGCGCCGAGCGGGCCGTGGCCCGCCGGCTGCGGCGCCTGGAGAAGTCTCGCGGGTTGGCCCCAGGCACCCTGGAGGCGGCCGTGGTGGTGATGCGGCCCGGCAGCGGGGACGTGGTCGCCCTGGTGGGCGGACGCCGGCCGGGGTATGCGGGTTTCAACCGGGCGCTGCAGGCGCGCCGGCCGGTGGGTTCCCTGCTCAAGCCGGCCGTGTTTCTCACCGCGCTGGAGGACCCCGAGCGATATACGCTTGCCACGTTGCTGGACGATAGCCCGTTTACGGTGAAACTCGGTGGCGGGCGGCGCTGGACGCCGCGCAACTACGATCGCAAGGGGCATGGGCGGGTCCTGTTGATCGATGCGTTGGCCCATTCTTACAACGTGGCCACGGCACGTCTGGGAATGGCGCTGGGCCTGCGGCGCGTCGTGCGCACCCTGCAGCGGTTGGGCGCGGATCGCGCGCTCGATCCCTTCCCCTCGCTGCTATTGGGGGCCGTGGACTTCACCCCCATGGAAGTGGCCCGCCTGTATCAGCCGCTGGCCAGCGGTGGACTCGCCCCGCAACCGCGTGCGGTGCTTGCGGTGGCCGGGCCCGACGGCCGGCTCGACCGGCGTTACGCCCTGAAAGTGCGCCGCGCGGCCGAACCCGTTCCGGTGTTCCTGGTCGGCGAAGCCCTGCGCGAGGTGGTGCGCAGCGGCACGGCGCGGGGGCTGCGGCGGTTGTGGCCGGGCCACCCGCCCGTGGCTGGCAAGACCGGCACCACCAACGGCTTGCGCGACAGCTGGTTCGCGGGATTCACCGGCGACTATCTGGCCGTGGTCTGGGTGGGGCGTGACGACAACGGCAAGGCCGGCTTCACCGGCGCCTCCGGCGCGCTCCCGGTCTGGGCGGACGTGCTGCGCCCCGTGGCCCGGCGTGGTGTGGAGACCGCGCCACCGGCGGGTGTGGAATGGGCTTGGATCGATCCCGCCAGCGGCTTGCTGGCCGGGTCCGGTTGCCCCGAGCGCCGGCGTCTGCCGTTCGCCCGTGGCAGCGCGCCGCGCGGACATGCGCCCTGTGCCGGGGTATGGGGGGCGTCCGCCCCCGAGGGTGGGCGGGTGGAGCGGCGGCCCGAGCCCGCTTCCCGTCGCAAGTCGTACGAGCGCAGCATCTGGGAGTTGTTCGAGGGCTACGATTGATGGATGCCATGGCCCGTCTGCTGTCCGACGACGGACCGTTCGCGCGTCGCCTGCCCGGGTTCCATGCCCGCCCGCAGCAGCAGGCCATGGCGTGCGCCGTGGCCGAGGCCCTGGCGCGGCGCGCAACCCTGGTGGTCGAGGCCGGAACCGGGGTCGGCAAGACCTTCGCGTATCTGGCGCCGGCACTGGCCGGAGGAGGCAAGGTGCTCGTCTCCACGGGCACGCGCCACCTCCAGGACCAGCTCTATCACAAGGATCTGCCGGTGGTGCGGGAGGCGCTCGGCTGGGGCGGGCGGGCCGCCCTGCTCAAGGGGCGCGCCAACTACCTCTGCCTGCACCGGCTGGAGGCGGCCGGGCGTGACGAAGATGTGAACCCCGGGCTCGTTGCGGCGCTTCGGCGCTGGGCGCGGCGTACCCGGACCGGGGACATCGCCGAATTCGATCCGATTCCCGAAAGGCACCCGGTATGGCCCCGGGTCACCTCTACGCCGGAGAACTGCCTGGGCCAGGCGTGCGCGCACTTCAGCGCCTGCTGGGTGGTCCGCGCCCGTCGGGCGGCGCAGGAGGCCGATCTCGTGGTGGTCAATCACCATCTGTTCCTCGCGGATCTGGCCTTGCGCGAGGGCGGTTTCGAGGACTTCCTGCCCAGTTTCGACGCTTTCGTGCTCGACGAGGCCCATCAGCTCCCGGAAATCGCGCCGGCCTTTTTCGGCGGCAGCTTGTCGAGCCGGCAGTTGCAGGACCTCGTCCGGGACGTCAAGACCGAACAGCTTCAGTGGGCACCGGACGTTCCGGATCTGCGCGTTCGGGCCGACCGGCTCAAGACCGCCGTGCTGACCCTGCGCGAGGGGCTGGGGGCGGCCGCGCGGCGTGGCGGGTGGAACGAGGGGCCCGGAGCGCTTCCCGAACCCCTGGATGCGGTGGAGGAGGCGCTTCGGGAGCTGGAGGCCGGGCTGCGGAGTCAGCGAGGGCGTGCTCCGGGGTTGGACGCCTGTGCCGAGCGGACGGCGGAGTTCCGGTGTCGTCTCGAGTTGCTCCGCGCCCCGCAGGACGAGGCGGTGCACTGGTTCGAGACCGCCCCGCACGGCTTCGTCCTGCACCGCACCCCCGTCGAGGTGGCGGACCCGTTCGCCGGCCACCGCGCCCGGTTCCGGGCCGCATGGGTCTTCACATCGGCCACGCTCTCGGTGGATGGCCGCTTCGATCATTTCGCGACGGCGCTGGGCCTGGGGGAGGCGCGGGGGCTGCAACTGGACAGCCCGTTCGATTATGCGCGCAATGCCCTGCTGTATCTGCCGACCGGCATGCCCGATCCCAACGACCGGCGACACACCGACGCGGTGGTGGAGGTGGCGCTTCCGTTGATCCGCGCCTGGGGCGGGCGCACGTTTCTGCTGTTCACCAGCCATCGGGCGCTGGAACGGGCGGCCGACCGCCTGCGCGGGTACGGTGAGATGCCGCTGCTGGTGCAGGGGGCGGCGCCGCGCCGGGAGCTGCTGGAACGCTTCCGGGAGTCGAGCGGGGCGGTGTTGCTGGGCACCAGCAGCTTCTGGGAAGGGGTGGACGTGCCGGGTGCGGCCCTGAGCTGCGTGATCATCGATCGTCTGCCCTTCGGCCCGCCTGGAGACCCCGTCACCCGGGCCCGGATCGAGGCCCTGCGCCGACGCGGTGGCAATCCATTCCGCGAATTGCAAATCCCCCAGGCGGTGATCCAGCTCAAGCAGGGCGTGGGGCGGTTGATCCGGGGAGAGCGTGACCGCGGCGTGTTGGTCATTTGTGACCCGCGGTTGAGCACGCGGCCCTATGGTCGCGTGTTCCTGCGCAGCCTGCCGCCCATGCCCGTGACCCGCTCCCTGGAGGCGGTGCTCGCGTTCATCGGCCCGGGGCCGGAACAAGGATAGCACCGGATCGCGGATACACCGGCTCGTCCTCCCGGATTGCGGGGTAGTAGGATAATAAGGGTGGGTCATGTGCGCCGCCCGGGAACGCTCCCCGGCGCGGACGCCATTTTCGTCTTCGCCGTGTCATAGGAACCCCTCATGCAGTCGACCGCAGCGCTTCGCCAGGAATCCCCCCAGGGCGAGATCGACCTCGATGCGCCGCAGTGGTACCTGAACCGGGAACTCACCTGGCTCGAGTTCAACCGGCGCGTCCTGCACGAGGGACAGGACGAGCGCACCCCGCTGCTGGAGCGGGTGAAGTTCCTGGCCATCGTCAGCGCCAACCTGGACGAGTTCTTCATGAAGCGCATCGGGGGCCTGAAGCAGCAGGTGGGTGCCGGTGTGACCCAGCTCTCCGTGGACGGGCGCACGCCGCGCCAGCAGATCGAGGAATGCCTGGAGGTGGTCCGTCGGATCAACGCGGACCAGTACGCGCTCTACCAGGAGCTCGTGGAACGCCTGGCCGAGGCGGACATCCGGCTGGTGGACCATGGCGAGCTCACCATCGAGCAGCAGGCCCGCCTGCGCTCCTACTTCATGGAGAACATCTATCCCCTCATCACGCCGTTGTCCATCGACGCGGCCCGCCCGTTTCCGTTCATCTCCAACCTGTCCCTCAACCTGCTGCTCGAGGTGCGCGAGCCCGGCACGGAGAACGCGAAGCTGGTGCGCATCAAGGTGCCGGTGGGCGGAGACCGGCCGCGCTTCATCCGGGTGGGGGACCGCGATCTGTTCGTGCCCCTGGAGCAGGTGATCGCCAACAACCTGGACCTGCTGTTTCCCGGGGCGAGCATCGAGAGCTGCGCCCTGTTCCGTGTGACGCGCAACGCCATCGTGGAACATGCCGAGGAGCAGGCCAACGACCTGCTGGAGATGATCGAGGCCGAGCTGCGCGACCGGAAGTTCGCGCCCATCGTGCGCCTGGAGGTGAGCACCGAGATGCCCGCCGTTCAGCGGGGCATGCTCGCGGCGGAGCTGGGTCTGGACGAGAACGAGGAAGTCATCGAGGTGCCGGGACTCATGGCCAAGCGCGACCTGTTCGAGATCGCGGGCCTGCCGCGCCCGGACTTGCACGATCCGCCCCATCATCCGCTGGACCATCCGGACCTCGTCGACGCCCCCAACATCTTCCATGCGATCCGGTCGGAAGGCCCGTTCCTGCTGGAGCACCCCTACCTGTCGTTCGTGACCACGGTGGAACGCTTTCTGCGCGAGGCCAGCCGGGATCCCAAGGTGTTGGCCATCAAGATGACCCTGTACCGCACGGCCTCGCGCTCCAAGATCATCGACTACCTGGTGGAGGCGGCGCAAAACGGCAAGCAAGTGGCCGTGTTGGTGGAACTCAAGGCCCGCTTCGACGAGCGCGCCAACATCCGCTGGGCCAACTATCTGGAAGAGGCCGGCATCCACGTCTCCTATGGCGTGGTGGGGCTCAAGACCCACAGCAAGACCATCTATGTGCTGCGGCGCGACTACGACGGCCTGCGCCGCTACGCCCATATCGGCACAGGCAACTATCACGCGGGCACGGCCCGGTTGTATTGCGACCTGGGCATCCTCACCAGCGATCCGGCCATCGGCGCCGATCTCACCGAGCTGTTCAACTTCCTGACCACCGGCCTGGTGCCCGGGCGTCATTACCGAAAACTGCTGCCGGCGCCCACCGTGCTCAAGCAGGCGCTGCTCGAAAAGATCGCCCGCGAGATCGAACATCAGGAGGCCGGGCGCGGCGGGCTCATCCAGCTCAAGATGAATGCGCTGGAGGACAAGGACATCACCAAGGCCTTGTATCAGGCCTCCATGGCCGGGGTACAGGTGGATCTGATCGTACGCGACACCTGCCGGCTACGACCGGGGATCCCCGGTGTCTCCGACCACGTTCGGGTCGTGAGCATCGTGGGGCGCTTCCTGGAACACGCCCGTGTTTTCTACTTCCGCAACGGGGGCGAGGAGGAGTATTTCATCGGTTCGGCCGACTGCATGCGCCGCAATCTGGAACGACGCGTAGAGGTGGTGGCCCCGGTAGAGGCCCCGGAGCTACGCAAAGCATTGCGGACTTACCTGGACGTGCAGCTCCACGACCGGCGCAGCGCGTGGGACATGCAGCCCGACGGCAGTTATGTCCAGCGCCGGCCGGCCGAGGGGGACGACCCGCGGGGCACGCACGAGATCCTCATCGAGCTGACCGCCGAGCGGGTGCGTGCCCGTCGGCGCGCCCGTCGCAAGAAGGCCCTGGCCGCGCCCCGCGAGTTCTGAGCGCCCCAAACGGGCCCCGCCGTCGCGGGGTTTACGTCCGCACCGGACCGGAACCCGGAGGTGAATAATTCACATCCCTCCGGTTTCCGGTTTCTTAGAATCCATGCTATCCGGCCGGTTGTGCCGCCCCGAGTGGCGAGGTGGGGTGGCATTGCCTTCACAGGGAACGAGGGATCGTGGTGGTGTCCATGCGCAGAGCACAGTCCGAGCGGTCGGCACCGGGGATGTTGGATGCCTGGGTCGAGCGCGATCCCAGGATCCTGGAGCGCCAGCACGCGCACCTGCGGGCGCACGGCTTCATCTACCCGATGACCTCCCTGTTCCTCGCCGTCGTGTTCACGTTCATCGTCCGATCCGAGGCCCGGAGCGGCTTGCTCGGACTGTGGCTGGGCGGGATGGTGGCGCTCACAGCCGTGCGTTGGTCGCTGCTCCTGTGGCGACCCAGCCGGGTGGAGACGACGCGGACTTGGATCCGGATCTTCCTCTGCCTCACGGTGCTGTCCGGGTTGCTCTGGGGCCTGGCCGTCTGGGTGCTGCCGCGGCCCGCGCTCCAATGGCAGATTCTGGCCGCATCCTGCGCGGCGCTCGTGGTCATGGGCGCCGTGCCCGGACTGGGGATGGTGCGCGGTGCGCATACGGTGCTCGCACTGAGCGCCCTGGTCCCGACCATTGCGTATTTTCTCGTGGGACTGGAGCCGGAGCGACTGCTGATCGGGATGTTGTTGGGAGGTTTCCTGCTCAACACGGTCTATGCCGGTCGGTTGGTCACCGCCACGATGTTGCAGAACCTTCGCGACCGGCTGAGCGATCAGCAGCTCGCCCACCAGGATCCGCTCACCGGGCTGGCCAATCGGCGCCAGTTCGAGTTGGCCCTCGAACAGGAGTGGCGCAATGCGCTGCGCACCGAGCGCCCGCTGTCGCTGCTCATGATGGACCTGGATGCCTTCAAGGACTACAACGACCGCTATGGCCATCTGCGCGGGGATGAATGTCTGCGCACCGTGGCCCAGGTGCTGCGCCAGGCCATGCGCCGCGAGACCGACTTGGTGGCGCGCTGGGGGGGCGAGGAGTTCGCCTGTCTGCTGCCCGCCACCGACGCGAAGGGGGCGTATCGTATCGCCGAAGCGATTCGCACGGCGGTACAGGGGGCGGGCATTCTGCATCCCGGCGCGCCTGCGGGGGGGGTGCTGAGCATCAGCATCGGGGGGGCGACCCTGCAGCCGCGTCCCGGCCAGATCCGCTTCATGCTCGTGGAGGCCGCGGACCAGGCCCTGTACGAGGCCAAGCGGCAGGGTCGCAACCGCGTGGTGTGGCTGGACCTGGAGCACCCGCATGGCCGTTATCTGACCCTGGTCAGCTTGGAGATGGACTGACCCGGCCCGCGGCACGGTCCTCAGGGCGCGCTATCCTTCGTCCCCATGGCGGGTACCGGAGCGTCCGTTTTCCATGCATCGACCTTCCCGACAGGCACTGGCCTGGGCCCTGTACGACTGGGGGAACTCGGCCTTCGCCACGGTGGTGATCGCCGGATTCTTCCCCATCTTCTTCCGCGACTTCTGGAACGCGGGGCAGCCCAGTGCGGACATCACGCTGCGGCTGGGACTGGCCAATTCGCTCTCGAGCCTCGTCATCGTGCTGCTGGCGCCGGCGTTGGGGTCCATCGCCGATGTGGCGGGGGCACGCAAGCGTTTTCTGGCCGCTTTTGCCTTCGCGGGGATGCTCGCCACCGCGCTGCTGCCGTGGGTGGAACGAGGGGCCTGGCCCGTGGCGGCGTTGCTGTACTTTGTGGGTACGGTGGGCTTCATGGGGGCCAATGTCTTTTACGACGCCCTGCTCGTGGGAGTGGCGCCCCGCTCGGAGCTGGACCGGGTCTCGGCGCTCGGTTTTGCGCTGGGGTACTTGGGCGGTGGTCTGCTCTTCGCCGTGTGCGTGGTGTTCACGCTGAGACCCGGGTGGGTCGGGCTGGCCGATGCCGCCGGTGCCGTACGGCTGGCTTTCTGGCTGGTGGCCGTGTGGTGGCTGGTGTTCACCCTGCCGTTGCTGCGCTGGGTCCGAGAACCGCCCGCGGCGAATGGTCCATGCCGGAGCTGGCGGGCCGTGGCCGATGGGTTCCGGCAACTGGTCGATACGCTCGGCGAGATCCGACGCTACCGCCGGGTGGTGCTGTTCCTGCTTGCCTACTGGTTGTACATCGACGGAGTGGACACGATCGTGCGGATGGCGGTGGACTATGGTCGCGCACTGGGTTTCGGGGCGCAGGGGCTGGTGCTCGCGCTGCTGGTGACGCAGTTCGTGGGCTTTCCGGCGTCCTTGGTCTTCGGCAGGCTGGCGGAGCGCATCGGTGCGCGGCGCGGTATCCTCGTCGCCTTGAGTGGATACGGTCTCATCACTATCTGGGCGGTCTTCCTCCGGGCCCCCTGGGAGTTCTACGGGATCGCCGTGGCGATCGGCCTGTTCCAGGGTGGGATTCAGGCACTGAGTCGTTCGTACTATGCACGCATGGTTCCGCCCGAACGATCGGCCGAATTCTTCGGTTTCTACAACATGTTGGGCAAGTTCGCCGCAGTGGCGGGCCCGGTGGCGGTGGGGCTGGTGGGGAGCTGGAGCGGGGAAGCGCGCGTGGGGATCGCCTCGTTGCTGGCGTTTTTCGTGCTCGGAGGGCTGGTCCTGGCGAGGTTGCCGGACCTGGAAGAGCCCGTTCGGGCGGGCGCCGCTCGAGGGTGATGGGGCCTCGTGGAACGCCGGACGGGCCATGGGAGGGGGCCGTTCTGCGCCACGTCCGGATGCGCGCCGACCCATCCCTCCTCGGGAGACACGCAACGAACCGTGTGCCGATCGTTCCCCGCCGCCGATCCGGTGTGCATTTCCCGTGTGGTGTCGTGGGTCGGGGAAACTGGCTACAATCGCAGTAGTGTTTCATTCGGCTACCCCTGGAGTGGGGGTCCATGAACGAGCGAGGACCCGGATTTCTCGACACGCTGAAAAGCGCT
>Ga0256841_1000220_pt1 | contig 62222 bp, 55 predicted proteins | sample 356308metaG_FD_185971 | JGI IMG/M metagenome (GOLD analysis project Ga0256841, IMG submission 185971) | Hydrothermal vent microbial communities from Mid Atlantic Ridge, Atlantic Ocean - 356-308 | ecosystem: Environmental > Aquatic > Marine > Hydrothermal vents | place: Atlantic Ocean: Mid... | reverse complement strand
ACGAGAAAGGATGCTCTATTGTCCGCAGTGCGGAGCGCCCACCAAAGCGACCTGGAGATTCTGCCGATACTGTGGCGGCGAATTCGAAGAAGTCACCGTTGAGCCCGGTCAGAGCGAAAAATCCGAGCGGGCCCGCGAGGGAGTAGAACTCGTGGCACCGCCGGACCGTCCCCCGGCGATGGCGTTTCCCGAATCCACACCCGCTTCTCGCCAATGCCCTCACTGTCAGACCACGCTGCGTCGGCAAGCGCGGTTCTGCGATGTATGCGGAGCGGCTGTAGATGTGAGGACAACTCCCACGCCAACCAGAAGCACGGCCGGGTTGTCGGAGACCGATATGCCTCCCACAGGAAGAGCGGCATCATTGCCCGCCGAGATGCAAGATTTGACCCTCGGCGGCTACGCGGGAACCACCAGTCAGGAGGTTGCCGAGTTGACGCCGGAGGAACGGAATATCTTTAAGCGCATCTTGATCGGATTGCTGATGGTGGTCGCCTTGATATTGGGATTTCTCCTCATCCGCGCCTGGGTGGGTTCTCAATCGAAGATGGATCAGGCGGCCGTTGAGTCTCCATCTCAGGCTGGAGCGTCAGCTCCCACCGTGTCTCCTGAGTTCCTTCCCGTCAGCTTCAGCGTGGGAGCAATTGAAAAAGAGGATCGATTTGCCGGTGGACATCCCCATGCATTGGTGAGAATTGACGATCAGGCCCTGTTCATCATCCGGGACGAAGGACCTTATCCTTCAACGATTGAGCGGGCTCAAGCGATCGCGGATAATCTCCGGCAGGCGATCGCGAATTTGAAGCGCGATCCAGAAGCCCTATTCCGATGGGAGCCGCGTCCTCAGGGGCCAACGATCGTACAAATCGCGCCGAACCTGGTGGGCGAGTCCAAACTCACCATCGTGACCATTCTCAAACCGGATGTGGCCGGTTACAATCTGCGGAGTCATCGGAAGATCACCGCCGAGCAGTTGGCCCAATGGTGGCTGGACCGGTTGGAAGACCGCGTCAATGTATTTGTCAAAGGGAAGCGCCCCACGCTCACAACAGATGACGAAGATGGACGCATCCTGATGGAATTGTATGAGCGAGCCAGAAGTCGGTCACCTCAAGCGGCACTGACTGTTGACGCGCTCTATGAAGCGTTGCGCGAACTCGGTCCCGAGCAGCGCCGGTTGTTGTCGTATGAGGGCGTGCGAAAAATTCCACACCATGGGGAGCACTGATTTCTGCACGCGACGGGCGGGCGAGTGAGGTGAGAATATGGGGATCAGCCGGTCTCGTGGGGTCTCGTGCTCATCAGGCCTCTCTCGAGCTGGTCTCCACATTCTCCTTTCGAAGATCGAACTTTTGCATGCGGTAGATGAGCGTGTTGCGCGTGATGTTCAAGTACCTGGCCGTCTTGGTTTGATTCCATTGATTCTTCTCCAGCGCTCGACGAATGATGTCTTTTTCTACCTCCTCCAAATCGATGCCTTCTTCGGGAAGTTGGATGAGAACGTTTCCGGCGTGAGCCGGCGGACGCTTAATGTGTTCAGGAATGTGCTCCGCCGTCAAGGTGTCATGGGAACTGAGGATGACCATCCGTTCGATGACGTTCTTCAGCTCGCGCACGTTTCCCGGCCAGGAGTAATGGTTGAAGATGTGAAAGACATCTTTATCGAAGCGCAAGTTCGGCCGGTTGTATTTCTGCGCCAGTTCTTGCAGGAAGTAATCCGCGAGCAAGGGAATATCCTCCCGTCGCTCGCGCAATGGTGGGAGGATGATGGGCACCACGTTGATGCGGTAGTAAAGGTCCTCGCGGAACGCCTCATCCTCGACGAGTTTTTCGATATCTCGATTGGTGGCAGCGATCACGCGAATATCGGCTCGGCGCGGCGACGATTCTCCCACGCGCGCGTATTCGCCGTTCTCCAGGAGGCGGAGAAGTTTCGCCTGCAGCGCGAGGGGGAGTTCGGCGATCTCATCGAAGAAGGCCGTGCCTCCGTCGGCGATTTCAATTTTTCCTTTCTGATCGGCATGGGCACCAGTGAATGCTCCTTTCTTGTGGCCGAAGAGTTCGGATTCCAGAAGCCCTTCGGGGATGGCCGCGCAGTTAATCGCGACAAAGGGGCGATCGCGCCGACTGCTATTCTGATGGATGGCCTTGGCGATGAGTTCTTTCCCCGTCCCGCTCTCGCCGAGAAGGAGCACGGGCGCGTCGGTGGCGGCGACTTTTTTCACCACCTCGAATACGTAGCGCATTTTCCGCGACGTTCCCACGATATGCTCGAGCGTGAAGTGATCCTGAATGAACTGCTTCAGATATCGATTCTCCTGGAGGAGCTCGCTCATCTCCAGCGCTTTCTCGACGGTGGCCAGGAGCGCCTGACGCTCGAACGGTTTGGTGATGTAGTCGAAGGCACCCAGTTTCATCGCTTGGACGGCATTCTCGATGGAGCCATAAGCTGTGATGACGATGACCGCCGTCTCCGGCGACATGGCTTTGATCCGGCGAAGCAATTCCACGCCGTTGATCTCGGGCATCATGATATCGGTGATGACCAGATCGATGTCGTTTTCGGTGAAGAGATCGAAGGCCGCCCGTCCATCCGATGCCGTGAGGATGGAATAACCCGCTTCTCGTAAATGATATTCGAGCACCCGCCGCAGCGAGCTATCATCATCGACCAAAAGAATGCGTTTCTTTTTCATGACTCACGTCTCTATTCGGTTCTCGGTCGTGGAGGGGAAGGACGAGCTTGAACGCGCATCCTCCACCCGGCGCGTTGAATACGTCAATATCGCCCCCGTTCTGTTTGACCAGCCGGTAAGCGATGGAAAGCCCCAGACCGGTGCCATTTTGCTTGGTGGTGAAAAAGGGATCGAATACTTTTTTCAGATGCAGTTGGTCAATGCCCGGACCGTGATCTCGAATGATCACTTCGACGGCGCCATTCGACTGGCGCGTCGTCAGTTCCAGGAGTCCGCCGTCAGGCATCGCCTGGACCCCATTGATGACGATGTTCAGCAGCACCTGTTTCATCTGTTCTGGATCGATGAGGACCGAAGGGAGCGGTTCCTGGAGGTGCGTCTCGATCGCCACCCGCTGTTCGGTGGCCTGTTTTCGGCAAAGGAGGATGACGGCGCGAACGATCTCGTTCACGTCCGTCGGCAACCGCTCGGGGCGGCGCGGGCGCGCAAATTGGAGGAATTCTTCCACCAATCGATTGAGCCGGTCCACTTCGCGCCGAATGATCTGACAAAACTCGGCCTTGGCGCTGGCCGAGGTCGTGGGACTCTCCAGGATTTCGACCGCTCCCTTGATGGAGGCCAGCGGCGTACGGATTTCGTGAACGATGCCCGCCGAGACTTCCCCGAGCGAAGCCAACCGGTCGGCGCGGACGAGATGATCGTAGGCCTGTTTGAGTTCGTCGTAAGCCTCGCGAAGTTCCCGGGCCGCTCGTTCATACCGCCGATGTTCTCGCTTCTCGGCATTGGCCAAGAGACCGGTCACCAAGGCGATGACTTGAAACATGATGAGTTCGACATTTTGATTGAGCATATAGATGTAGCGGTGCTCCCACTGAAGGAAGATGTGCGGAGCATACAGAACCGCGCTGGAGATAGACGCAATCAGCGCACCGAGCACGCCATAGCGATAACCGGCATAGATGATGGGAATGTAATAGAGTCGTTGATAGATCTGGTGAAGGAGCACATGCTCGGTGCTCGTTCGAAAGTGGAGGAGGGTGACGCCGCCAATGCCGAGCGCGAGCAGAAGTGGGACGAACCAGCGATTGGCGCTCTGGCGATCCATGGCGTCATCCTCTTTGCTCACCCCGAATCCTTTCCCTTCAGCCATCGGATGAATCTCGCTCACCCACCAGTCGAGATAGAATTGATCAAAGCTTATTTTATCACAGCTGGCATTCTATCGCCTATGCGAACGAATGCATCGGAGAACAGCGAAGACGTTCACTCGATGGCTGTACGACAATGCCGATGGACGGGTCATGCTGATTGACCGCCACGTCGGCGGTCGTCTCTCTGGTGAGGATCGCTTGGGCCCGTCATGTCAGAGCGCGCAGGGATTTTATCCCTATGATATGGCGCGCTGGACTATGGGCGATTTCGGTGGAGGCAATGTCAGCCACTCGCTCGCGACGCGGCGCGTTTCACGCTCATGATGAGCGCGAGTCCATGGGCGATTCCTTCATCGATCATCATTCATCGACGGAGAGCGGTTCTCGGCCGGCTCGCCATCGCCACCGCATCATGGACGACCCCTCAGGGTTGGGGTGGATACATCTGGAGGTAAAGATAAATGGCCGCCACTTCCTGTTCGGTCAAGTAGGAGAAGATCGGCATTCTCCCTCGACGCTCACCGGGAACGATAGCCCCTCGCCGAACCTTATTGATCACTTCCTGCATTGTCCTGTGGCCGACGATCTCGGCCAAAGAGGGAATGCGCTCATAAGCATTGATGAGGCCATACGGGCTCCCCTCATCGGTGGCGTTATGGCAAATGTGGCAGGTCCCTTTCACCAGGAGTTCACCGACCCGAGGCCAGGATTCGATCAACCGAGGCTCTGGTCGGCTCGTCTGGGGCAACCCCGCCAGCTTTCGGAGGTAATGCAGCAGGGCATTGACTTCGTCGGCGCGGAGGTATCCGAAGGAGGGCATCTTCTCGCCGCCCTGCTGTAATCGCTGGAGCAAAGACGAGGCCGATTGGGCGGCCAGCCGTTCGGCGAAGGCGCGAGGAATGGGCCGCCCTCGCGCGGCCATCATCTTTTGCACGTAATCGGCCGACGCCGTCCGGACGGGATTGAGGAGCGATTTGATCTCCGAACCACAACCTAATCCGGACGGGCGATGACAAGCTCGACAACTGTAGCGGTAAAGGTCTGCTCCGGTGAGGATGAACAGATCAGAGTTTGAACCATTTCCATTGGTCTCCTCTTGCTCCACGGGTGGCGGAGGGCCCCATCTTCCCGTACGTCCCATGCAGCTCAACTCAAATGGGATCCGCAAGGCATTGAGCCAGCTCGGTCCCGAAACGGGCGTGACCTGACCCCCATTGGCACTGTGGCCATCGTGTGCGCACAGCGTCACGATCCAGATGAGAAATGCTCCGGCCACCGCTCTCTTCAAGAATGGTTTCGGCTTCTTCGGCATCACCAATCACCTCCAGGTTGTTCAGGCGCGAGGTTGAATCTCCTTTGACGCTGTGTCTGTCGTCGGGCGGACATCCGGAACGATTGGGCGACCCCGAGCCATCCTGTTTGGTGGGGAGCAGGCTTATGGCTCCCCACCATGGCAACTAACAGCCGACCTGGATCTTCTTTTTGATCGGCTTCCTCTCCGGTTGATAGATCACCAGCGTGTAGGTTCCCGGGGGAACGCCGGCGATCTTGTACCGGCCCAGAGCATCCGGTTGAGCGAAATAGGGGTGTTTCAAGACCAGAATATAGGCGGACATCTCGGGATGGACGTTGCACAAGATGGCCACCTCGCCGGGGCGGGTGAACGTCTTTGTCCGCCTCCGGCCCGGAGGCCAGGTGCCCAGATCGAACATGTCCGCCCCCACGCCGAAGACATTGTGATTGACCGTGTCGCTGTTGAGGAAGGTCACCTGCGAGCCGACGGTGATGGCCAGGACGTGGGGAGTGAATCGGAGATTCTTCTGATCCATCTCCTTGTGCATCGGCGCCGGTCGCCCGGCGAAGGGCACACCCTCCAGGTACACGACGGCATTCTTCGGATTGACGCCCCCTGGAACTTTCCCCGTCACCACGCAGCCGTTGGGGAGGGCAGGTGCCACCAACGAATCGCGAGCGGCAGACGATAGGGTGGGTATGGAAACGGTGTTGATGATGAGCATGGTCAGCCAGATCATAATCCTTTTCATGATCAGTCCTCCTCTCTCAGAATATGTTCGCCGTGTCGCCATCTCTACGGGAGCCGAGCCGGCGCTCCCATCAGGAGCGCGCCTCCTTCAGAAATACACTCTGAACCCCACTCGAAACCGGTCATCGAACGGCGGCAGATCGGGGACGCGGTTGCTGTTGACGACGCCATCCAGCGTGAACAGCACGTTGGCTCGCAACATGAGCGTGGTCGACAGCGAGGTGCGATGAAAACTCGGTCCGAACGTGGGATTCACGTTCTCGAATCGGACGGCCGGGATGATCCAGGGCCAAGGCGTGACGTAATGAGCCTCTACGGTGGTGATTCCGGCATCGAACTGACGACCATCTTTCAAGGTGTCCCGGTTGAATTGGTAACCACCAAACAGATTGAGGTCTTTGAACCACCAGTCGAACGTGGCTCCCGTGCGAATGAATCGATTGCCGTCATTGCGAAAGACCTCTCCACCACCCTGTTCGAGGAAGGCACCAGTCGTCCCACGATAGAAGTATCCCCCCAGGGTGAGGGAATCGTCGCGCCAGTTGTTCATCTGCTGGAGCGTTTCCTTGGCCCCTCCACCGAATACGCCGAGACCACCGATTTTGTACGAGGCCTGAACGTAGACGTCCTTCCCTGAATTCACATCGAATTCCCCTCCGGCCTCCTCGGCGTGCTCTTCGATCTCGGTGATGAGGCTTCCTACCGACGATTCCCGGAGCGTCTCGGCCGCGCCGCCGAAACCGCCATTGACCACGCCGAAAGCATAGAGGAGCCCCCCTCTCTGCCCCGGACCTTCGACGCCACCCCAGATCTCGATGCCGCGCTGGTTGGGCGAGAAGCCGAAGAAATTCCCCGCCGGGATGGTGGGGAAAATATCGGCCAGATACGACGTCTGTCGCGTCAGTCGCCGGTGGTTAGAGAAGGGAACTGCCCGGGGTTCGAACTGGCCGACGCGAACATTGAAATACCGACGTGGCGTATAGTTCACAAACAATCGACCAATCCCTCCCGGTTTCCCTTCTTCGAAGAGGTCCACGTCGCCGAAGAAGGAGAACGTCTCTCCGACCGTTCCTCCCAGCAGGAGGCCGATCTCCTCGATGCCGTCGAATTCGGTGGTGACATTGGCGCTGGGATTGACGGTGAAATTGGAGTTCAGGGCGATGCCAAAGAATGTTCCACCAGGAATATCGGACGGCCAGATCCCTCTCGGCCAGACGCGCTTCCAGGCAGGAGCTCCGAGCGATGTTTTTTCCTGTTTGACCAGCTCCTCGTCGCCCTTAGGCATGCGATATCCGAGGTTCCGGAAGGCGCGACCGAAAGCGTTCAGCTTGGGCGGGGCCACGTGACAGGTCGTGCAACTGGTTCGATACTTGCGCGCAAAGGCGGGAATGGCCTGACTCTGCTGCTGCGGTGCGGCCAGATAAACGATGGCCAGCACAAGAGAAAAAAGAATGATGATGGCGATCCGTCTCATAAGCTCACCTCCTTGGTTGATTGGGATGAGTCTCCGTGCGCATCCCCATGGACGGTGCCTCGCTCCTTCCGCCATATCCAGGCGAACTCAGCCTGGGGCCGAGCATATCCCCTCTGAGCGAGGCGTTCGGTCAGGGAGAAGTGAATTCGAACCGTTCCGCGAGCGGGAACGACCACCTCCTGGATCACGGGTTCGAACGCTTCATGCCAGGCTTGTACCCGATGACGCCCGGCGGGTACGTCAGGGATGCTGAATTCTCCTCGTTCATCGCAGGTGGTGAAGTAAGGATTCGGTTTGACCAGGATGATGGCGTGCATCTCCAGGTGAACATTGCACAGCACGTCGACGCGACCCGGCTTGTCAAAGGTGATCGATTTGATCACTCCAGTAGGGTACATGCCCAGGTTAAACCGCTTAGGAGCGGAGATGGAAAAGACGTTGTGGAATACGGGATCACTATTGGGGAAATCCACCGTCGTGCCCACCAGAATGGGGAGAATGTGAGGAACGAATGTGAGCCCTCGCTGATCCATGACAGCATGTTTTTCGGGGACCAGGTGATGGAAATCCCCTGCGATGTCCTCAACGGAGACGACGACTTCGTTCATGTTCACTCCGTCAACTCTGCTCCCCACGGTGACCACTCCTCTGATGGTCCCCGTCCCATCCATCAGTGCGGGCCATGTCGATGGAGGTATAAGCGAAGCCAGGGCGATCATTCCCAGCCAGGTGATGGTTGCGACCTTGGCGTTCGCTCTTCTCCCATTCTGTTGTCTCCTGAGCTTCCACACCATTGTACAAGATGTCATATGCAAGCCCTGTACCAATCTCGGCTTGATCCCCGCCCGCTTCTAACTTGTTGATCTCTCAATGGATAGAATTTACCCCCGAAGGGGACTGGAAGCCTCGTGAGCCCCTTCGTGTTCCTTCGACGTCCCATGGTGGGGAGGCTGTGGGACATGTTGGTCACAGGAGTCGCCCATGGCGCGCACGAGCCACATCGAGGGGATGAACGGAGCCTGTTGGAGGATCTTTGTGTTCTCTCTCGCCTCTGTGGTGATTTTCGAGGGAGGGACGGAGGTCGTGGGGAGAGGAGCGGGGGCGTATCGCTACGACTCTTCGCGGAAGGCGTCGATATCGATGGAGAATCGTTTGGCCAGGCGATAGATCATCTTCCTGTTGGTGCCCGCCTCTTTGGCCACTTCGGAGACATTGCCCTTGTGTCGGCGCAGCAGTTGGATGAGGTAGGGTTTCTGGACGGCCTCGGCGCTCTTTTGGCGAATGACATCGAGTGGGGGCGTCCCTGACGGGGCGTCCATCGGCGGGGCGCTCGACCGATAGGTGATGTAATCGGGCAACTCGCTCAACTGGATCATCTCCCGCTCGGCGAGGGCCACCGCCCGTTCGATGGTGTTCTCCAGTTCGCGGACATTTCCCGGCCAACTATAGGCTTGCAGGGCCTCCAGCACCTCGGGAGCGAGGCCGCGGACCGGTTTCTGATATTGCGAGCGGTATTTCTCCAGAAAATGAGCGGCCAACAGAGGGATGTCTCCAGCTCGAGCCCGCAGGGGAGGAAGTTCGATCTCCACAACTTTGAGACGGAAATATAGATCCTCACGAAAACGCCCCTTGGCTACTTCTTGTTCCAGGTCTCGATTGGTCGAGCTGATGAGACGGATGTCCACCGAGATGATCCGCTCGCCACCCAGGCGGCGGAATTCGCGCTCCTGGAGGGTGCGCAATAGCTTGGCTTGAAGCGAGGGTGAGAGTTCCCCGATTTCATCGAGGAAGACGGTGCCCGTATGGGCCAATTCCAGGAGGCCGCGTTTGGTCTTGTGGGCGCCGGTGAACGCCCCTTTCTCGTATCCGAACAACTCACTTTCCAGGAGCGTCTCGGGCAAGGCTGCGCAGTCGATGGGCACGAAGGGACCGTGAGCTCGACGACTGCTCGCGTGGATGGCCCGAGCCAGGAGTTCTTTCCCCGTCCCGCTCTCGCCCGTCAATAGGATATTAGCGTCGGTGGGGGCCACCTTCCGGGCCATTTCGATGACCAACTGCATCTGTGGACTCCGACCGATGATATTCTCGAAGCCGTGGGTCCCGGCCACCTGCAGACGCAATTGGTTGTTCTCTCGAATCAGCCGTCGGTGCTCCAATGCCTTCTCCACGGCGATGTTCAGTTGATCGGCGGTGAAGGGCTTCTGGATGTAGTCGAAGGCCCCTTTCTTGATGGCCGCCACCGCCGATTCGATGGTGGCATAGCCGGTGAAAATAATGACTTCGGCTTCGGGATCGATCTTTTTGGCTTCTTCCAGGATCTGGATGCCGTCTTTGCCCGGCATTTTCAGGTCGATGAGCAACAGATCGAAGGGGTGTTGCTTGAGGCAGGTGAGCGCCTCGGTTCCATCGGCACAGGTTGAGACCTGGTACCCTCGATCTCGCAGGATCTTGAGGCAACTGACCAGGATTTCTTGTTCATCATCGACGACCAGGATGCGCTCGCCACTCATGTTCATCCCCCTCGAGGAAACGTGATCATCACTTTGGTGCCGACGCCCACTCGACTCTCCACTTCGATGTGCCCTTGATGATCTTTAATGATACCGTGACTGATGGCCAGACCCAACCCCGTTCCTTTCCCCGGTGGCTTGGTGGTGAAGAAAGGATCGAAAATCCGCTGGAGGTGATCTTCGGGAATGCCGATCCCTGTGTCCATGATCTCAATCCGAACGGCCTCTTCACCGACTCGATGTTCAGTTCGAATGGTCAAGGTTCCGCCTCCTGGCATGGCGTCAATGGCGTTATTGAACACGTTGATGAATACTTCGATGAGGCGATTGGCGTCTCCCAGGATAGGAGGGATCTCCTCTTGAAAGAATTTGCGCAATTTCACCGAGCTTCCCCTGAGCCGATAGTCGATGAGAGCGAGGCTCTTGTCGATCAGTTCGTTAATGTCGACGCGGCTCAGTTCGAATCCATGTTGGCGCGAGAAGGTGAGGAGGTTAGCCGTGATCTTGGCGATGCGTTGGGCCTGCTGGACGATCGCTCGAAGATCTTCGCGATCGCTCTCGGAGTAGCCCTTCCTCTCGGCTGACTCCAGCAGATAGCTCGCTCGAGAGAGGATGGTGGTCGTGGGGTTATTGATCTCGTGGGCCACGCCTCCGGCCAGTTCGCCCACCGAGGCCAGTTTGGCCGCTTGGAGAAGCTGTCGTTGCGTTTGTTCGATTTCTCGCGATTGTTGTTGGATCGTCTTGCTGGCGTGATTGATGACCATGCCGATCAAGAGGGTGGAGAGGGCGACCGTGCCGGTGAATAGCGAAAAGATCAGGATGATGTGTTGAGCGATGTAGTGATTGAGGTACGTCCGCGTACCATAGAGGCGAATCTCTCCCCCTCGCTCCGTCAGGGAAGAGAAGGGCAATGAGAGGATGTGAAAATATTGATTGGGATGGCGTACATCCAGGCGGTAGTTCTCGGCGAGCGCCGCGCCGCGTGGCAAGGGCGACAGAGGCTCCAGCCGATAGTCGATCACCCCATGATCATCGATGGAGAACTGAGCCAGTTCCTCACCGGATTTGATTTGAACGATGCGCAGTTCGGGCAGATTGCCGAACTCCACGACGACCTGCCGAAGGATATCCTCTCCCTCCAGGATGTCCTTCAGAGACTTTCCCTGGTTCCGATAGTAGATGATGTGCCCTCTCAGGAACTCGGCCAGGTTCAGGCTGCGATTTTGAATCATCTTGAAATATTCGGCTCGCCCCATCTGGACGATGATGAGCATGATCAAACTGGCCAGAATGATGAACGTGATATTCAATCGAATGAAAACCTTGTCGAACAGGTCCTCGCTGCGCTCGCCGATGGCCAGAGCGAAGACGAGGAGCGAAATGGAGGTGAGCCACTGTTCGCCGTTCCAGAGCAGAAGAGCGGTCTCCCGGCTCACCACTGATTGAGTGATGTGGGTGATGAAAGAGAAGCACAAGAGCAGCAGGGCGAGCAGACTCGCCTTCTCTCCGAGCGTTCGCCTCTTCAAGATGAACACGAGCGTGAAGATGATCACGGCCACATTGAAGATATCGAACACCACATCGCCTGGACCGTGAGTGCGCCCGAGCAGGACGTCGGCGAGCAGGAGGAACATCGTGATTCCGATGAGACTCCCAATTTTTGGCGTGAGGTTGCGCCACGTCTTGGACGCCGAGGGGACGAGGCCCGCCGATAAGAAGATCAACCCTGTCGTCCTGAAAAAGTGAGCCAGCGTGAAGATATATTCTCCATCGAGCGAGTCCCGCGAGAAGAAGTTGATGCCCGAGTAGGTGGCCACGACGCCGAACGATACGCCCAAGAGAGAGAAGGCGCAAAGGAGCAACCACTTCTCAATTTGAGGAAAGGTTTGTGAGGGTTTGGTCAGGGCCTTGAGAATGACCAGCACCACGACGCCAGAGAGGAGGAACTGAAACAGGTTGAAGACAAACTGGTTCTCGAAGGTTCGGGTGAAGAGCAGGTTGAGCGATGAAACCAATTCCAGCATGACTGCTTCACATTATAGCATGGCGGTCCATTCGAGTGGTAAACACCGGTACAGGGCTTCTCGTGACCTATTGCCACGACAACGACTCCGCAAATGCCATGAGCGCTGAAGAGGCTCCCGGATTCCGAGAGACTGGCCAGTTCATGGGCGGAACCATTCTGCCCATACTCTCGCCCTTCTTTATTTCCCCGAGGGTATCTCGGATCGTCCTCCCAATGTCCCATGGCGTGAACGATTCACCATTTATCAGGGGTAGTTTAGCTGACCGAGAGCGCACCGAGGAGATGGCCCGTGAACAGGATGAGGAAGTCTCTTCTTCATGAGTCAATCAACGATCTCATCGAAACCTCATCCTGGGAACCAGCTCTATGGACGCTCTCCTCAGCCATTCTCCACGGCGATGGTCGAATATTTTGGCATTCACCGGCACTTTTTACCCTCGATATCCAGCGTGCGATGACAATGGCACCAGGTGCAGTCACAGCCTTCCTGAACGCATATTTTCTCTCGCCGATGAGACCGGATGGCCGCTTTGGCCATGGGGAACAGAAGCCATTTCCAGGGGGTCCACGCATACCGCGCGCGCAACCACTCCCGGGCATCATCATCAGGTCCGAGACGGCGCATCAACCTGACGTATCCGTCGTCGCCGAGCCGCTGGTATAAGTAGCGATTGACCATGGCGCTTCGCATCAGCCCTCCCAGTCGCTTTTTCCAGCGGGCATCATAGCGCTCTGGATGTCCTTCCAGGAGCGAGAGCGCCGCCAAGTGACCCGAGAGCATGGCGTATCGCAGACCAAATCCCCACAGTGGGTCTTGGAAGCCCGCTGCTTCGCCAACGAAGAGGAGCCTTCCACGTCTCCCGGTGGGTGGGTAGACGAAGTTCCCTGTGCCGCCAAAATGTCGCTCATTTTTCATCGTCAACCCCACCGTTTGGCGGAAGAACGCTATGGTGCGCTCTCGATAGATGTTCTCCCGATGAAAATCACGGAACAGGCACGAGGCGACAGTCCCTCGTCCGCGATGAATCAACAGGTATGAGTATCCCTTGGGGGCCAGGCGATCCGAAAAAACGGCGAACGCTCCGTCGGCCATATCCGTCTCGAAGACAAAGCCAATGGCGATGGCGTCCGCTCCTCGAGGCCCCTGGGCCACAATACCTCCCTCGGGTAAACGATTTCTCGACTGTTTGAAGCGGATCTCCACGCCACGCGCGCGGGCTTGCTGCTTGAGTCCCCAATCTAAAGAGCCGGGTTCTGGACCCCGCCGGACCAGATAAAAAAGAGGGCGTGGTGAGCGGTAACGATATTCGCGCCCGGTTGGATCGTAAAACATGGCCTCTCGAAATGGCGTGACCTCAAATGTGGGTTCGATTCCGAGAGCGGCCAGTTCTTCAAGTGCATCCTGTTGTGTCGTCCAATTTTCTATGCCCTGGAAATCTCCGTGGAAGCGTCCACCCACGTCCCTTTGTCGCTCATAGACGACGGGGTGGCCGCCAGCGCTGGCTATCGTTAAGGCCGCAGCGAGCCCGGCTGGACCGGCTCCGGAGATCACCAGGGGCGAGGTCATGATTCCATCTCCTCGGGCGTAGCCTCGGCCTTGGTCCGAATCCGGTAAATCTTCTCCACCGGTTGAAGAGCGATCAGGCCATCGCCGGGCCCGCCGGTATGGGCTACGTCCATAATGGCTCGGGCAATGCTCTCGGCCCGCGTTTTCTCGGCAAAAATTTCGATCTTGGTATGCCTGACCAGCCAGTTGTGCGTGAAGAAGTTGGCGTACTCGCCATATCCTTTCACATGGCTGACGCTCAAGCCCTTCACGCCCATCTGCTGCAGGTGTTCTTCCACCTTATCGAGCAAATGGCTCCGAATGATGGCCGTCACCTTTCTGAGTTCCACGTCGTCTTCACCTCCTTTCGTTCCTCCAGGGGTCGAGCCCGTGTGAAGGGCACCTCCGGCATCCATCTCAGAGCCCGGAGGGGTGGCTCACCCCTTGGAGACGATGATCTCATTCCCACGAATATTGACCTGGTATCGCTCCAGCGGCCGCGGCGGTGGTCCGGCGATGTTTCGGCCATAGAGATCGTAGTGCCCGTTGTGGCAGGCGCACCAAATGTGTCGCAAATCCGGTCGATATTGCACGATGCATCCCAGGTGCGTGCAGATCGCCGAAAAGGCCCGAAACTCTCCGGCCGGCGTCCGAATGAGGATGCCGGGTTTGCTCCCGAACTTGAAGATCTTTCCCGAATTGGGATGGAGTTCCTTCACGGTCCCCGCCACCACGCTCGACTGGGATGATTCCACGCTCGGGGGCGGGATGAGGAATTTGACGATGGGATAAAGAATGGCGACGAGCAGCGCTCCCCAGCTCGTTCCCAGAAGAAAGTTGAGGAAACGCCGTCGCCGACTGGATCGTTCGGGTGATTCGCTCATCTCGTTTCCCTCCGAAAAGAGGTGTGGCGCGAGTTGCCGACTCGTGCTCTCTCGCTTTTCGTCCTTCATGGTGGATGAAAGCCTATGAACGAGTCCCCCCCTATCCGGGGCTTCGCTCAGTGCTCACGAAGGTCCCTGAGCTTCTGCTCGAATTCCTCCCTGTCGATTTCTCCCCGAGCGTAGCGCCTCTTCAGGATTTGCTCGGGCGACTCCGATGACTCGCTCCTGTTGCGCGTCGAGACGATGAGCCATCGAACGAGAAAAACCAACACGACGATGATCAGCAACCAGATGATCCACATCCAGCCCATTCCCCACCATCCATATCCGTGCATGGGTCATTCCTCCTTACACTCAATTCTCGGGTCTGATGTACGATTTCGTTTTCTTTTCTCCAGCAAGTGGGAGCACCTAATGTGGGCTATTCCACCCGCTACGTATCCATCACGTTGATTTCCGTCTACCTCCACTAGCGTTGTCATGATCAGGTTGCATTCTCTCACCTGGCTCTCCATCAGGATGAGTTCATAGAGCCTTTGCCTAACTGACCTGCCGAGTGAAAATGGAAAGCCTCGGTCGGATCCTAGCCTGTGCGGGTTAATCATCCGAGTCTTTCTCCACTTTTGAGTCACCGTGGCAAGCCTCCCCATCATAGTTTCAGCCCAACTTTCACCAGCAGGGCCATCAGGTTTAAGGCCTCGTCTTTGAGTTGGGTGTGGAGCAAAACATCGCGGTACAGGGTGAGATGGTGGTTCAGGAAGGTGATGATGTGTTTGAGCGAGATCACTTCATATGGTCCCTGTACCTCACCCACAGTGCCACCAAATACGATCATCCGAATCCTGCATAGCATATCCATTCTGAGATGCGTGGTAGCCACTCCACTTTTAATCACCGCCCGTGCCGTGCCTGCCGGGTCGTGAGCGCAGCAACCGAAACGCCGAATGGTGGCTTCGACCACCAGCGGTGAATATGCCTTCCTGTTCAATCTCGCTTTTCCCTCCTTAACCTCTCCGATGACCATCTCCATACACTCATCTCCAAGAGCCAGCGCAGGGTCAGGTGGTAGAGCTTGTCCGTGGCTCCCAGTCTCTGAAATCCAGCGCTCGGCTCCAGGAAAGCGCACTCCCAGCACATCAACATCGGTCAGCGTCAGAGTACCACGATGCGTCCGAGCGATGATTGGATACTCCGTCACCGTGAAGAACCCGTTGACTCGCAGGTATGCCTGAACCAGTCCAACTGCTGGATCCATCAATGGCCTCCTTCTGTCTGCTTTTCGCCATCCCGTCTATCCGGATGGCAGGGGCATACATAGCCCTCTGACAGATACCGCTCCAGAAGTCGATCTACCAGATACTCCGGATCTAACTCGTAGATGACTTCCGACCCGGTGGTTTTCCCAATGCTGGCTTGGATCGCTGGCAACCCTCTGGTGATACCTCCTGTGCCGGTCAAGACACCGATGAGCTTGCCTTCTTCATAGGCGATGGCAAATTCGCCCAAGGTCCCAGAGCGACCACCGACAATCACGACAATGTCGCTGCTACGAATATTGATCAATTCGCGTCCCATCAACCCAAGTCCTGTGAAAATCAGCACGTCGTACTCCTTATACGGCGAGTCGTAGGCTTCAATGTGTTCCTTCAGGTTGATGGCCGGCGATATGCCAATAACATGCCCGCCCATCTCTTTGGCTCCGAGTACGGCTTCATGGGGCATTCCTGGACAGGCCCCGGTCAGTAGGCAGCACCCTCTCTCAGCAATAGTGCGCCCGAGCCCCCGGCACAACTTCAGCACATTGGGCTCAGCCGCGCCGCCAGCTGAGCCCATGACTCCTATGCGGATTTGAACACCTGTGAACGGGTCGTGTGCCGCTGAGGTGGTATGTCGCCTCTGTTGGTTGGATGTGGGTGTCTTCATTTTGAAGAGTCTCCTATACGCCCGGATTCGGTTTCCTCACCACTTGTGAGAATCTCGGGATGAATGCGGGCGTCCGATCACAGTACTTCAGATATGTTGGACCAAATTCGGCGATCGCTTCCCGCTCTTCAATCCGCGCCAAACGCACATACATGTAGACCAGTACGGGAAACATCAGTAGCGTCAGGATGGTCGGCCACTGCAGCAGGAATCCGATCATGATGATGATGAAAGCCATATACTGTGGATGTCTCATATAGGCATACGGCCCGGTGGTCGCTAGCTGGTGGCTTCGCTGCGCCTTGTAGAGGACCTGCCACGCCGACGCCAGGAGAATGAACCCGCCGAAGATGAATATGTTGCTGAGAATGTGGAGCGGATCGAAATGGGGATCGCCCTTCAAGCCCAGCAACGTATGCCACAGGTGTCCCGATTCATGGGAGAAAAGGTTCAACTCCGGGAAGCGGCTGCTCAACCACCCGGACAGCAGGTAGATAGTCAGTGGAAATCCGTACATCTCGGTGAAGAGCGCTACAATAAACGCCGCGAAGGCACTGAAGGAGCGCCAGTCGCGATTGGTCCGTGGCCGCGTGAAGCTGAAGGCAAAGATGATGAAGATCAATGAATTGATCACGACCAGGAACCAGAGTCCATACGCCGATTCGCCGTGCATTGTTATCTCCTTTGTGATGGGGCAAGGATGAGCCATAACATCAGCACACAAGCGAGAAGTGCTAGCAAATAAGGTAGTATCCCGAACAGGTGTGCCCTGTGCTCACTCCACAGATAAAACGCGGCAACGACCAGAAAAACGAGCAGCGCCAGCCCTGTGCGCGAGCGCCACCAGGGAGCAGAATGGGCGTGGTGGTTGTTCATCATGATGTGATCTCCTCTTCTCGGCGCTCAGCTTGTCGCCCTTCATGCCTCACGTGCGCTGTTCCCGCAGCAGTACTACGTTGTAGATCGGCACCCAGATCAAAGCGATGTACCAACCATAGCCATAACTCTCGATCAGGCCGAGGAAGAAGCTGCCCCAACTGATCCAGTGGAACCCAGGGAGCAGCTTCTGCCAGGCTTCGTACATGGCGTGAGCCGGAAACAGAAGATCGAATCCCACACAGAGCACAAACGTGATGACCAGGAACAAGCTGGTCGCATGACCGACCGCTTTGATGGAGAGACCTGGTTTCATGGTGTTTCTCCTTGCTCGCTGAGATAGCGTTCCGGCGCGGCATCGAATTGATCCAGGCACTGTCGAGAGCAGAACCGATACTCCCGTCCCCGATACATCCGGCTGTATCCCGTGGTCGGGGCCACGTTCATCCCGCACACGGGATCACGAGAGGGAGAGCCAGGAGCTCGGTGATTCATCCCCTGCCTTCCGTGGCCGTGGACCATGTGCGCGCCACACCCATAACGCATCATGAGGTAGAACAATCCAGCAAAAGCGAGAAATGTCAATAATCCTTCCATGTTTCGCTCCTCATCCATTCACACGCGCACATTTCGGAGCCGCAAGGCGTTGCCCACCACGGACACCGAACTGAAACTCATCGCCGCCGCCGCAATGATCGGGCTGAGCAGGAGGCCAAAGAAGGGGTAGAGCACGCCGGCGGCGATGGGCACGCCCAAGGCGTTGTAGACGAACGCGAAGAAGAGATTCTGTTTGATGTTGCGCATGGTCGCTCGGCTCAGGCGCCGGGCTCGAACGATCCCACGGAGATCCCCTTTCACCAGCGTGACGCCGGCGCTCTCCATGGCCACATCGGTGCCCGTTCCCATGGCAATCCCTACGTGGGCTTGCGCCAGTGCCGGCGCATCGTTGATCCCATCGCCGGCCATGGCGACGATTCGTCCTTCGCTCTGGAATCGCTTCACGACATCGGCTTTCTGATCGGGCAACACTTCGGCGACCACGTCGTCGATGTCGAGCTTTTTGGCCACGGCTTCCGCCGTGGTACGACTGTCGCCGGTGAGCATCACGATCCGGATGCCCTCCTGGTGAAGTTGATGAATGGCCTCCGGGGTGCTGGCCTTGATGGGATCGGCCACGCCAAGCAAACCGGCCGCTTTCCCATCGACGACCACGAACATCACCGTTTGACCGTCGGCGCGGAGCGTCTCGGCACGAGCGGAGAGATCGCCCGGATGAATGCCCAGATCCTCCAGGAGCTTGCTATTGCCCAGACTGATCAGGCGTCCATCAACTCGCCCCTTGACGCCCTTACCCGGGATCGACTCGAAAGCCTCCGTATTCGCCAGCTCGATTCCTCGCTCTTCAGCTCCGGCCACAATGGCTGCTGCCAGCGGATGCTCGCTCCCTCGTTCCAGGCTGGCGGCGAGCCGGAGTAGCGTTCGCTCATCTGCATCTGTTGTTGAGACCATGGCGACCAGTTTGGGTTTGCCTTCGGTCAATGTGCCCGTCTTGTCCACGACGAGCGTATCGACCTGACGCATGACCTCAATCGCCTCGGCGTTCTTGAACAGGACGCCCATCTGCGCTCCCTTCCCGGTGGCCACCATGATGGACATCGGCGTGGCCAATCCCAGCGCGCAGGGACAGGCGATGATGAGGACGGCCACGGCGTTGATCAGCGCATGAGCCAGGCGCGGTTCTGGTCCCACCATGCCCCAGACGATGAACGTGAGGATGGCGATCCCAACCACGGCGGGCACGAAGTAGCCGGCGACGGTGTCAGCCAGTTTCTGAATGGGTGCGCGGCTGCGCTGGGCCTCGGCGACCATGCGAACGATCTGCGAGAGCAATGTGTCGGCGCCGACCCGCTCGGCGCGCATGATGAGCGTCCCGGTGCCATTGACCGTAGCGCCGATGACCCGATCGCCGGGTCGTTTTTCCACCGGGATGGGTTCACCGGTCACCATGGATTCGTCCACGGCGCTCGTTCCTTCAATGACTACACCATCGACGGGGATCTTCTCACCCGGGCGCACGCGCAGCCGGTCGCCGGGTTGAACCTGATCCAACGGAATATCTTCCTCGGTGCCATCGCTCAGAATGCGGCGGGCCGTCTTGGGCGCTAAGCCGAGGAGAGCTTTGATGGCCGCTCCAGTTTGGCTGCGCGCTTTGAGTTCCAGCACCTGCCCCAATAACACCAGTGTGACGATGACCGCCGCTGCTTCGAAGTACACGGGCACTTGACCCGCCTCAGTGCGAAACGAAGCCGGGAAAGCCTCCGGAAACAGCTTGGCGATCACGCTGTAGACGTAGGCGACGCTCACGCCCAGGCCGATCAACGTGAACATATTAAGGTGGCGGCTCACTATCGATTGCCAGCCGCGGATGAAGAAGGGCCATCCTCCCCAGAGCACGACCGGCGTCGCTACGATGAACTCCACCCAGCCGAGGAGTTGTGGTGAGCCCAGTCGCTCCAATGGTCGTCCGGGGATGAGATCGCCCATGGCGATGATGACGACGGGAATGGTGAGGATGAGACTCACCCAAAAGCGCCGCCGCATGTCGACGAGTTCGGGATTCTCTTCCTCCGGAGTGAGCGTGCGAGGTTCCAAGGCCATGCCGCAAAGGGGGCACGTCCCCGGTTGATCGCGCACAATCTCCGGATGCATGGGACAGACCCACTCGGTTGGCATTGCCGCCGGTGTGGCCATCACCGGTTCCAAGGCCATGCCGCAGAGGGGACACGTCCCCGGTTGATCCTGGCGAACCTCTGGATGCATGGGGCAGGTGTAGACGGTCCCTGCTGTTGCACGGCCAACAGTTTTTTCCTCCGACCCTGTGCGAGCTTTGACGAAGCGCGTCGGGTCCTGCTCGAATGTGGCTCGACAGTGTGGACTGCAGAAGAAATAAGTTTCTCCCTCATACTCGTAGCGAACGGAAGCCTCGCCTGGACTCACCGGCATTCCGCAAACCGGATCGCGCGCGGGACCCCGTCCGCTGGTGCGATCGCTGATATCGCTTCGATGTGCGCTCGCGTAGTAGCGATCTTTCATATCACCGCTCTCCTCGTCGCCGGCGTGGGCGAAGGCTCGTCGTGGGCCGAGATCTCCGAAGATGTCCTCGTTGATCGTCCCAGACATCGTGTGTGCGCTCCCTTCGCCCACCTCCGGTCGGCATGGGCATGTTCTGGTTCGATTCTTTGTGTTCGATTGTCGGTCGCATCAGGGTTCATCATGAGTGCAAGCGCCGTGCCCAAGTAGACGACGACGGATCGCTCGCCACATCATCGGCGATATGTCGCTGAGAGAGCGGGGGTTGAAGCGGTCAGGGGACTTCGAGCGAATTCTTCCTGAAGTTGGTATCGAGTCCGAGAATTGTTTGATTTCAAACAATGGTGGCGGATTTCCCGTCATTTCTTCGTCCGTCAGAGATATAGGTTCTCGCTCACAATCAGATTATGAGCGAGCGATCCCCGGGTCGTCGTCCCGAATGGGAGTAGGATTCGGCCGGGGATTCTCATCAAAGGTTGTTGGGAGGGGATAGCGCGAACTCTGAGACGGTGAGTGCCATCGCCAGGGACTGTCATCCCTCGTTGAGGGGGAGGCGCCATCCCGACTTTCGAGCGATCGCTCGGCCGGTCCACTTCGGTTCTGTCGGTCGATGGGTGTGTGACTCGAAGTCCGAGAATGCGATCCAACGCCTCTTGGTGATCTTTCCACCGTGAACCAGTGAGAGACCCCCAAGTCTACCTCTTGAGAGTCCTCTCACAAACTCGTCGCCATTTTTTCCAGACTTCATGGGCATTTTTCCAATCCATATAGTTGCCGAACGACGACCGGGCGGGTACAATGTGCTTAACAGCCGTGTTGTGAAAAGTGGACGTTGAGCAGGAGCGTAAAATGAGAGACTGAGGGGAGCTCATTGTGAATGAACAGCGCATTTCCACGGGTGTCGCCGGGCTGGATGAGATCCTGAATGGAGGGTTCGTTCCCTCTCGAACCTATCTGATTGTCGGCGCGACGGGGACCGGCAAGACCATCTTTTCCTTGCAGTGGTTGTTGGATGGCCTGCAGCAGGGCGAACGAGGACTGTACATCACGCTCGCCGAATCGGCCAGTGACATCCGGCAGAACGCTCGGAGTCTCGGTTGGACTCTCGACGACATCGAGATCATCGACCTGGCACCGGGCAGAGAGATGAAAGACGCCATCGCGAGCGAATATTCGGTCTTTCCGCCGAGCGAGGTGGAGCGGATTCCCATCTGGCGGGCCATCTACTCGGCGGTGGAGGAGAAGCGGCCACAGCGCCTGGTGATCGATTCGGCGACGCAGCTTCGGCATCTCTCCAGCGACGAGTACCAATTCCGTAAGCATATGCTCGGGATGGTGAGATTCTTGAACGAGAGTCAGTGTACATCATTGCTCACCTTCGAGCCGACCGAGTTAGAGCGAGAAACCTCGGTGGCCCTGGCCGTGGATGGCATCATTCGATTGCGGCGGGACATCTCTCGCGGACGGGTCATCGGGCTGCGAAGCGTTCAGGTGGAGAAGTTTCGCGGTTCGGATTTCGTATCGGGATTACATCCCCTGCGCATCACGTCGCGGGGCATCGTCATCTTTCCTCATCGGGTCGAGGTTCCCGGCGGAACTTGGCCGGGCACGGAGAAAATCCCCTCCGGCATTCAGGAACTGGACGACTTGTTGGCTGGTGGTCTGGAATCGGCCACGACGACGATCATCACCGGGCCCACGGGCATCGGCAAGAGCACTTTGGGCATGCAATTCCTCGCTCAGGCGGCGGCGTCCGGACAACGGGTGGCGCTCTATACATTCGAGGAATCAGTGCCATCCATCCTCACGCGCTCACAAGGCCTGGGCATGCCCGTAGAGGGTATGCATCAGGCGGGTACGTTGAGGATCATCAAGATTAATCCCATGCAGCTTTATCCCGACGAATTCCTCGCCGTCGTTCGCACCGGCGTAGAGCAGCAGAACCATCGGGTCATCATGCTGGATAGCCTGCGGGGGTATCAGTTGGCCATGGAAGAATTCGGCACGTTGGTGGCCCACATTCAGAACCTGACTCATTACTGCGCGCAGCACAACGTCACGGCTCTGTTGATCAACGAGGTGGAACACGTCACCGGCGATCTGATTCCAACCGAGTTGGGCGTCAGTTATCTGGCCGATAATATCATTTTGCTCCGTTATGCCGAGTTCTTCGGCCGCATCATTCGCGTCATCGGTTGCTTGAAGAAGCGGCTCAGCGGCTATCAGCCCGAGCTACGCGAATTCCGCATCACCGATGCGGGGATCTGGGTCGGGGGCAAGCTGGCGAACTTGCAAGGGTTGCTCACCGGCATTCCCGTGAGCGAGAAATCGGAGCATGACTGAGCCGGTTCATATCATTGGCTTGCTTCTCTCCAATCCGGCGGATCGACGTCTCCTTGGCGATTTTCTCGACTCGCTGGGCCACAAAGTGCGGGCCCCTGACCTGATGACTGCCAGGCTCGAGATGTGGAGCGATGTGAGCTTGATCATCGTCGATGAACTCGCTGGCCGATGGTATGGGAGGAAGCTTCTCGCTCTCAAGCAGCAATCGGAGGCCATCTTCTTGCCGCTGTTGATCGTTCTTTCCCGGAATGCGGGAAGCACGCCCTGGCTCCGATTCGGGTTCGATGATGTCCTCCGAGTACCAATGACCAAAGCTGAACTTCGCGCGCGCCTGGAGACGTTCTTGCGTCTCAGAGAGCACTCTGAGGAACTGGCTCGCCGAAGCGAATCCATGTTCCGGGCGCTCGTAGAGCAGTCCATAGTGGGCGTCTATCTCATCATTGATGGCGCGTTTCATTACGTCAACGAGGCCTTGGCCGGGATTCTCGGCTATCGTCCCGAGGAGATCACAGGGCGCTCCCCGGCCAAAGTGCTGGACTTCGTTCATCCGGATGATCGCGCTCTGGTCGCCGAGCATATTCGTCAGCGGTTGAGCGGAGAGACGGATGTGGCGCACTATGTCCTGCGGGCGGTGCGCAAAGATGGTTCATCGGTTCACTGCGAAGTATTCGGGCGGCGCATCGATTACAAAGGACGCCCGGCCATTCTGGGAGCGCTGGTGGACATCACGGAGCGGGTCCGGGCCGAGAGAGCGTTGGCTGAGCGCGAGACGCTGTTGCGGACGATCATCGAAACCGAGCCGGAATGTGTGGCGCTGTTGGCCGCCGATGGCGCGGTACTCCAGATGAATCGAGCGGGGCTGGCCATGATCGAGGCGGACGCTCGGGACCAGATTATCGGCCGGTGTATCACTCCACTGGTGAGTCCACCGCACCGCCCCGCGTTTCAAGCCCTGGTTGAAGCCGTTTTTCGTGGCGAGTCGGGAACGCTGGAATTGGAAATCGTCGGCCTCAAGGGAACTCGTCGTTGGCTTGAAGTCCACGCTGTGCCGCTCGGCGATCGGGAAGGGCGCCCCACGGCCCTCCTGGGCATCGCCCGTGACATCACCGAGAGTAGACGGGCGGCAGAAGAACTCAGAAAACTCAATGAGGAGTTGGAACGTCGCGTTATGGAACGCACGGCACAGTTGGAGGCCATCAATCGAGAGCTGGAGAGTTTCAGTTACTCGGTGTCTCACGATTTGCGCGCGCCTCTGCGACACATTGCTGGCTTCGTTCAGCTTCTGATCGCACACGAAGGCCAGCGGCTGAGTCCCTCTGGCCGCCGGTATGTCGATCTCATCGCGGCCTCCACGGAAAAGATGGGCCGGTTGATCGACGGCCTGCTCACCTTCTCTCGAATGGGGCGGGCCGAGATGCGAACCCAGCGCGTGGAGTTGAGCGACCTGGTGGAGGACGTTCGACGGGAGTTCGCGCTGGAGATCACGAATCGCAATGTCGTTTGGAAAATCGGTCCGCTCCCCGCCGTGGAAGCTGATCCGACATTGCTCCGCATCGTCCTCGCCAATGTGTTCTCCAATGCCCTGAAGTTCACCAGGCCGCGCCGGGAAGCCCGCATCGAAGTTGGCGCTCATCGGGACGAGACCGGAGAGGTCATCGTCTTCGTTCGAGATAATGGCGTCGGATTCGATGAACAATACGCCGACAAGGTATTCGGCGTCTTTCAGCGGTTACATTCGCAGGATGAATTCCCTGGATCGGGTATTGGCCTGGCCACCGTCGCTCGGATCATTCATCGGCACGGTGGCCGCGTTTGGGCCGAAGGCCGAGTCAATCGTGGGGCGACGTTGTATTTCACGTTGAGGGAAGCCAAGCAAAAGACGTGAGGTGACGTATGTCGAGGGAATTGCGACTCCTCATCCTGGAAGATGATCCTCATGATGCTGAGTTGGCCGTAGCCCACCTGGAGAGAGCGGGCTACTCCTGCCAATGGGAGCGGGTAGAAACCCGTCAGGCGTTCCTGGCGCGCCTGGAGACGGCCAGGGTCGATCTCGTCCTGGCCGATTATAACCTGCCTTCATTTGACGGGTTGACGGCGCTGAAACTCTTTCGCCAGCGCGATCCCGATACGCCCTTCATCCTCATTTCCGGCACGTTGGGAGAAGAGAAGGCCATCGAGAGTCTCAAGGCTGGCGCCACGGATTATGTATTGAAAGATCGGCTCTCCCGCCTCGAGCCCGTCGTCGCTCGGGCGCTCGAGGAAGCTCAGGAGCGACGGCGGCGGCGGCGAGCGGAAGAAGAATTGCGTCGAGCCACCAATATGTTGAACAGCATCCTCACCTCGGCGACCGAGTATGCCATTGCGGCCACTGATCTGAACTTCCGCATCATTCACTATAACCCCGCGGCGGAGCGCATGTTTGGATATACGGCGCAGGAGGTCATTGGACGAACGGTTCAGGATGTGCACTTGCGGCAGGAGGGTCAACGGGAGCACTTCGCTCGCGCCATCCACACCATCGAGCGCGAGGGACGGTGGGAGTATGATCTGGAATGGAAAGATCCGCAGGGGGCACTGCGCATCATCCACATGGTGGTGATGCCGATGCGCGACGAGACGGGGGCGAGCATCGGATACATTCTGTTCGCGCAGGATGTCACCGAGCGGAAGCGTATCGAGCGGATGTTCTCCCAACTGCAGGAACAGACCAGTCAACTGGTGGGCGAACTGGAAGCCGAGCAATTGTATCAAGGCATCTTGCGCGCGGCGCGCCTCATCGTGCCCGCCGACCTGGCCATCCTGCCGTTGCTCGATGAAGAAGGCGTGGAGTTGCGATATTTGGCTGCTGAGGGCGAGCGTGCCGAGAGTCTCCTCCATCGCGTGCATCCTTTAGCCTCTCTCGGCCTCGCGCCCCTGGCGGTGCGAGAGCGAACGCTCGTGCAGAGCGACGATCTGATGAATGATCCACGCGTATCTCGGAAGTATGTGGAGCTCTTGAATATGCGCGTCGGCGTGGCCGTTCCGCTCATCAAAGGCGAGCGCGTATTGGGCGCCCTCACGTTGCTCCGGCGCGACGAGCCATTCGATGAAAATGAACGACGGGCCCTCACGATTTTTGCCAACACGGCGGCGGGATTGATCGATTCGGCGCGCCTCTATGAGCGAGCGCGTCAAGCCGAGAGGCGCTATCGCGATCTATATGAAAATGCTCCCGACGGGTACTACGCCGTGGATGCGCATGGCGTCATCACGGAGATGAACGCGACCATGTTGAAGTGGCTCGGATACCGTCACGAGGAACTCCTCGGCCGCCGACGGTTCGAAGAGCTCCTGGCGCCGGAGAGTCGAGATCGTTATCACTGGCTCGTGGAGCGCTGTCAGGAACAAGGCGCGTTAGAGAATGTCGAGCTGGAGCTCATCAGTCGAGAGGGCCGGCGCTTCCCCGTGCGCATCAATGCCAAAGCGATATGGGAGGAAGGGAACTATGCGGGCTGTCGCGCCACGGTGCGCGACATCGCTCGAGAGCGGGAGCTGGAAGCGCAGCTCCTCCAGGCGCAGAAGTTGGAGAGCCTGGGGACGCTGGTGGGGGGCATCGCCCACGATTTCAACAACATGCTCACCGGCATCCTCGGATTCACGCAACTGCTCATGCGTCAGGTGGAGCCGCGGGGCCCCATCTACGAAGGCTTGGGGCGCATCGAGGTGCTCGGTGAGCGAGCCGCCGATATGATCCGGCAATTGCTCGCCTTCAGTCGGCAGGACGTGGGAGAGAAGAGACGACTCATGCTTCGTCCCTTCCTCAAGGAAGTGGGCAAGCTTCTCGAGCGGGTGATTCCCGAGAACATCGAGCTCGTCCTGGAACTCTCGCCCGAGGAGCTGTGGGTGAATGCCGACCCCACCCAGCTTCAACAAGTCATCATGAACCTGGTGGTCAACGCCCGCGATGCGATGCCCGAAGGGGGGCAATTGCGAATCACTATGGCCCCGGTGTGTCTCGATGAAGCGTTCTGTCGAGCGCATCCGGATCTTCAACCGGGACGCTACATCCGACTGAGCGTCGGCGACACGGGAGTGGGCATTCCCGAGGACATCCGCTCCCGCATCTTCGATCCATTCTTCACCACTAAAGAAGTGGGCAAAGGAACCGGATTGGGTTTGCCGGTCGTATATGGCATTGTGAAAAACCACGGCGGAGCCATCGAGGTGCAAAGTGAGGTCGGTCGAGGAACGACCGTCCACATCTGGTTGCCGCTGGCCGAGAAGGGGACCGCTGGTGAAGAGACAGCGCGTACCGAGGCGCCCGGCGGAACGGAGACGATCCTGCTCGTGGAAGATGAGCCCAGCGTGCTCGAACTGGGCAAGATGGCTCTGGAGCACTTCGGCTATCGCGTGTTGACGGCAGAAAATGGTCTGGAGGCGCTGGCCACCTATGAGGCACATCGGGATGAGATCGCGCTGGTGATTCTGGACATGGTCATGCCGCGGTTGGGCGGGCCGGAGACCTTCCGTGAGTTGAAGCGCATTAACCCGGGGGTGAGGGTATTACTGGCCACCGGGTATGATACGACCCAGACGACGGCTCAATCGCTCCTCGATGAAGGAGCTTCGGGATTGATGAGGAAGCCCTATCAAATTCACGAGCTCGCCCAGGCCGTCCGCGCCGCGCTCGAATCCTCGAAGCCATAGGTTCCGCCTTCGCCCCATTGATCATCTTTGGCGCACTCTGTTCGCCATCCTGTACTGGCCATGTTATCCAGAGCCGGTTATGGGCTTTTCGAACCTGATCCGCTCGGATCATGTCCAGAAAAGCTTATCCGAGTGGTGTGAGTGGTGAAGAACAGGCCTTCGTATCCTTGAGAGGCGGTGGCAGCAGGGTGGCCCGATCTTTCTGGCTTTTGCCATCACGCACGATGAGTTGGCTGTGGGCGAAGTCTCCATCTTTGATCCGAAGCTTGAGGCATTCCATCCATTGTTGCCTCAAGCCATGCATCAGGCGGCACAACGCGCCACAGCGAGGACAAAACGCGAGGTTCCATCCATTGCCGACCCGAGCCATACATCAGGCTGGCCATGAGCTATTTGGACCCTTCCAGGCGGACTGGAACGGCGCGCCCTTCTTCTCGAGTGAACACCACAGGCAACCGAGCGGGTTTCTTCGCGCGTTCCATGTTATCTATCCAGCCCACAAGCTGATGGGGCACATCGCAATAGAGAAAGAGGAGCGCATTGAGCGCTTGATTTTGCGTAGACGCGGTGCATGCTGATTCATGGCGAGGTGGGGGAGATATTCACTCACTTCGCGTTCGCTCATGTCCGCCGGATGGCGGTTCTTGTGGAAGAAGCATTGCTTGATCCATCGGACATGAGCTTCTTCGGTCCGGATGCTGTAGTGCTTGCGGCGGATGGCCTGCTGGACTTGATCGAGGAGTTTCGGCTTATTCATGACATGACATGTTTCAGGCGTAGAATTAAACTTCGTTTGTTGTAAGGCTTACTGCTAGTATGTTTACGTCAACCTTGATTATATGGCCTAAAAGGTGTGAGTTTCTGCGTCTTTTAGGATGTCCATGTAATAGTTCGCCAAGGGTAAGCAGAACATGGAAATTAATAGGTTTTTTTACAAGCTCTTTTTAGTTGATAATAAAAATCTGCCAACTGCCTTCATTGGTTCAGCTTTTCCAGTAGCACCAGATGGAGGTCTCCTCACTTGTCGTCATGTAATAGATGTTTCAATCCCGGAAGGCCATGCAATCGCCGTGTATGACCCGATTATTTCCAAGTTCGTTCGTATTGATCAGCCTCCACTCCTGCCGAAGAATCCAAAGGTTGATATGGCATACCTTCCCAATGTTTTTAGATCCCCCAAGAGCGAGTTCTTCCCGATTCTATCACCTCGTCAGCTGAAAATTGGCGAGGACGTTTACTCTTTCGGATATTTCTCGATCGGGGGCAGTCCTAACAATGTTGAACAGGGATACTTCAGTGGAAAAATTATTAACTTCTTCGGGCACGAAGATGGGGTCGATCAGGCGTCATTTATGTTGCCATTCCCAATCCTGGAGGGTATGTCGGGGAGTCCAGTTCTGACGTACCACAACGGCCCCAAGTTGGTGGGCCTAGCGATAGGCAACAGGTCATCTCGCATCTTGGCTCATGAAATTTTTGAATACAAGGATGGTCAGAGCGAGTTCAAGGAAACGGTTAATCGTATCATTGAGTTTGGAGTTGCATATCATCCAGCCGCGATCATTCAATTTTTATCTGTGGTAGGAGTAGGGGGATTCATCGAGACGGATCAGCGGGTAGAGGTGTCAGGATTGGAATAACTCTTGGCTAACAAATCGCTCCATCTGACCGCTATTCCGCTGCGCTCCATAGCGGCGGGTGAGCTTAATCCATGAGACAAACGGTATTGTGTAGCCTAGGGGCAGTGTAATGCTGTAGGATATGTATCCTATAGGCAGGAGGCAAGAGATGACAAGAGGGGAAACTATGCCAAGATTGATAGAAGTCAAACCACTGGAAAACTATCGCATCTGGGTCAAGTACTCGGATGGTGTTGAAGGGGTGGTCGATTTGTCCGAGTTCGTCGGCAAGGGCGTTTTTGCCGTCTGGGAGGATTATCGAGAATTTCAAAAGGCCCATATTGGGCCGAGCGGCGAAATTGCCTGGGGTGAAGACATCGATCTATGCCCGGATGCTATTTACCTCAAGGTGACAGGAAAGAAGCCCGAGGATCTCTTTCCTAAGCTGCGGGAGTTGGCGGTTCGGCATGCCTGAGATTTGTCGTTTCTTTGGCATCAGTATCAAGATGTATTTTGGGGATCATCTGCCCCCTCACTTCCATGCGGAGTACGGGGAGCACCGAGCCGTCATTGATATCCGCACATTGGTGGTCATTGGGGGGCACCTTCCTCCTCGCGCATTGGGTCTAGTTGTCGAATGGGCTTCCCAGCACCAGGCGGAGCTTTTGGAATTGTGGGAACTCGCATCGAACCACCAGCCATTATACAAACTGCCACCACTCACCTAACATCCGCTTCCGTCGACCGCCTGTAGCTGGGCGCTCCGGCGGGCGGCCGAGCTTTATCATTAGACGACGTGCGCGAAGGACGAGTTGAACGATACTCGGGTACGAAGAAGTCAAGCAATGCATGACCCACAGTCTCGAGGCAGCAGTACGGACCCAGGAGTCCGGAAACCACACTGCCGAGGAGCGGGTCCTCAAGCACTTCGACCTCCGTCGTCCGGGCGCGCCTTCTCTTTACCGTCTACCAAGCGGCTGTGGCGGATCGGGTCTGCCGGCCGCCGATCGCCAGCGCGTGAGGCGGGAGCTATGGTGTGCCAAGATAGGTTGCCATCTGCAACTCGATCACAGATGTGTACGTAGCGCCTACAATCCAACCCATAGGACCGTATACGACCCAGACGACGGCTCAATCGCTCCTCGATGAAGGCGCTTCGGGATTGATGAGGAAGCCCTATCAAATTCACGAGCTCGCCCAGGCCGTCCGCGCCGCGATCCAGTCCTCGAAAACATAGGTCTCCCCATCGTTCCATTGGTCATCTCCGATGTGATCTGTTCATCGCCCTCGACCGGCTGTGTTGTCCAAGCCGGGCTGAGTCCTTCACCATCTCTCACTTCTGGGGGAAAATCCCCACCGGGTGTGAAATCCCCCGCCGGGGCTCCTCCAGGCTTTCCGGGGAAAGGGAGGCGATGCTCTCCTTTTCCCCGGAAAGTCGCTCGTCACCGGGCGATCGCCACATGATCCTGTGCTTCTCTCGTTTGGCATAGCAATTGCATGGAGCATGAGAGGAGAGAGACATGCGATCGAGAGAGCAGATGAGGAATTGGGAGAATCAGGCGTGGAGGATATGGTCTGAGGAGAGTGGCGAATGGTATCCGCCCATTCACCACTGGGCGATCCAGACGCCGAGGAGGCATTCGATGATTCGATCTCGAGATCTCATGCAACGCGATGTGATTTGCGTCTCTCCGGAAATGGATGTTCGGGATCTGGCTCAGTTGTTCCGAGAGAAAGCCATTTCCGGGGCGCCGGTGGTGGATCGTGAGGGACACCTGGTGGGTATTGTTTCGACGACCGATCTGGCCCACCTGGTGGCCGAGCAGGAGACCCGAACATCGAAACGCCGACGGGTGACCGTTGAAGAGATCATGACCAGTCCGGTGCTCTGTATCGACGAGAATTGTCCATTGGCTGAAATGATGGATATCATGACGCGCGCCAGGATTCACCGTCTGGTCGTCATGCGCAACGACGTTGTCGTGGGAATGGTGACCGCTTCGGATATCATCCGGTTTCTCTCCGCCTGGCCGGTTTGAGTCGACGAGACGAACGGGGGCAGCGCGTGTCACCATCCTCTGATGACAAAGGAGCGACAGAGATGATGGAGGTGCGGTATGAGATCCAAAGTTGATTCTCCGATGCATCCTTTCGCGGCCACGTCCTGGTCTCTTCGAGTGAGAGGATCTGGATATGGTTCGGTAGTGGTACCCCTGGTCGGGGCGCTCATTCTCGTCCTCGCCGAGTGGCGGACGGGATTCCTCAGGCTGACCAGCGAGACGCCGCTGGTCATGTTGACGCTGATCAGTTACTTGAGTGGGAGCCTGCTGTTCATCCTCCATCTGGCGCAGCGCGAACGGCTCCTGGAGCGATTGGGATTGTTCGTGTGCAGTCTGGGATTGGGGCTGAATCTGGCGGCCTGGGGGATGCGATGGGTCATCACCGGGACGGTTCCCCTGTCTAACCTCTACGACACGGCCCTCATCTTCGCTGGGGGCACGACGTTGTCAGCGTTGGTGGTCAGCACTCGTTACCACCAGAAGATCATCGGCGCCGTCACCCTGCCCATTGCCACCTTGCTCGTGGTGTGGGCCGTGCTCTATGGTGGGGAGGTGGTTGATCTGCCGCCCGTGCTGCGAAGCACCTGGCGGCCCATTCACGTCGGGTTGGCCATGAGCGGCTATGCCGTGGCAGCGCTCAGTTGTATCAGCGCTCTTCTCTACTTGCTCAAAGATGGGGTGGCCATTGAAGCCGTGGGATTGCCCGCGATGCTGTTCGTGGTCGGAGCCTACGCGTTCGTCTCCGGCGGAACTGTGGTGACTGATGGCGTCTTCACACTGCCGGTGAGCATCCATGGGGCGCGTATCCCTCTGGATGCGACGCGCACAGAGTTCCTGCGGGCGACGATTCCCTATGCGGGAAGGATCTTTCAATTGGCGTTCGGGCTGGCCGTGATCGCTGCCGGAGCGTTCCTCGGGTATGTGATGGTCGGCAAGGACCTCTTCAAGCGCATCGGTCATGGGGTCGTGCGCGGGGCGCTGGTCGTCGAGGCCGTCGGTCTCGGCCTCCTCTTCTACCAGGTGTCGCGGGTTCAATCGGTCGTGTCCTGGCTCGATCCTCAACAGCGAGGACTCCTCTCCGACCAGTGGCTGCAGCGGGTCGGCGCCCAGATGGACGTCCAGTTTCACAGCGATCCTATCGCCGCCGTCGCCGTGACCGCGGCGTGTGGGCTCACGGCGTTCATCGCCTTCTTCGGCTGGAGGGGCGATCAGATTATCGAGGCCCTGCCGTCGCCGCGGGCCCTGGATAATCTCACCTATCGGGCCGTGACGGTGGCCTTTCCCCTGTTGACGTTGATGGTCATCACCGGCGCCGTCTGGGCCAATGAGTCATGGGGACGCTACTGGGGATGGGATCCCAAAGAGACCTGGGCGCTCATCACGTGGCTCATTTATGGCGCCTACCTGCACATGCGCATCACTCACGGATGGAAGGGGCGTCGCAGCGCGCTGTTCGCCGTGCTGGGTTTTGTGGCCGTGCTGTTCACCTACTTGGGGGTGAGTTTCATCCTGCCTGGCTTACATTCGTATGCCTGAGCGTGCCGCACCGCCACACCCTCTCCCCGCGCCGGAGCGGACTTCGCCGACTCATCGAGCGCGGGGAGGGGGTGCTTTTTTCGCGGGACGGGCTGGAGCTCGATGTGACTCCTCCGTCGCCCGAAAGCTCGGAGACGCGGATCTCATCTTCGAGAATGAAGAGGGTGTTCTTTCCCCGCCTCTTCTTTGCGCAAGTGATAGTGGATGACGGGTGATGCGCCCGGAATCGCTACCTGGGGCGGTTGACGAAGGTGCGTTCAGTCCTTTCTCTCGGCCCGGCGACGGGCGATCAAGATGACCACCAGCAGAATGATCAATCCCAGCAGGATCAACAAAGCATACATGGTTCGTCACCTCCTCGAAGAGTGTGTCATCGGAGCTCGCGTTCGGGGGAGCGAGGATGGCTGGTGCCGATCATCTCCCCGGGCCGCGGGCTCTGTCTCTCGGTCAACCCGTTGAATGTGGCTTCGCCGTTTTAGACCGCTTGGCAGCCTTCCGCCGGAGGTACCACTCTTCGAGTTCGCCAACAATGGCCGAAAAGATGCTCACCAGGGCGCCAAGAATGATCAGTCCGACGCCGATCAGGGCGCCCAATCCGGTGAACACCAGCATGAGCCCGATGAACGCCAGCCCTATTCCGGCGAAGAAGCCAAACAGCATCACTCCCAGAGACTTCTGTTGTTCCGCTTCAGTGAGGTTGTTCTCCTCTCTCTCGGTGTTTTCCATGATCGCTTTCCTCCCCGTTCCAAACTCGGTCGCAGCGGTGGAACTCGACGGTCCCCGCTCTGGACTCTTCCCACCCCCATTCGTGCCGGGCCATGCCCATCCGTCCAGGGCACGCCTCGGCCGTCTCTCCGCAGCGACTTCCGGCATCTCTAAGTATAGCAACCGACGTACCATAAGTCATTGATTGGCGGCCCGTTCGCAACCCTCCCCGAATGTGGAGGTTGGAGCAGTCGCGCCAGGGTGTTTCCGGGCGGCGCCGGACAGAACGCGCGTTATCGCCCGTTGGCCGGGTGATTTAACCCACATGAGCGATGTGCGACCGGGGGCTGAGCCATTCGCTTGTGGATGTCGGCGGCGATGTGGAGCGTAATCGTTGTTCTCTCGGCCTCACGGTCATATCATTGGTGGGTGAATTCGCCCCATGGATGAGGCGTTTCATCGATCGGAGGTGGCTCGTCCCCAGACCACATCCGCATAGGATTCACCGGCGGCGGACCACAACGCCGGTGAGGACGCTCAAACGACGAGCGGCAACCGACGCATGATCGATGGGAAACGGGCGGCATTCGAGAGAGGGCGCGGCCATTCGAGGAAACGGAGAGCGGATGTTGTCATGAGCTGGGTGAGAACTCCCAGGTGCGAGCTGATACTCCATGCGTGCGCATCAATGGCACGGAACTTGCTACTGGTTCGGTGAAAGGGAGCGGGGATGAATATCTCCTTCTATCAGCGGCTGAACTTTCGCATTACGTTAGGTCTGCTGCTGGCCTTGTTGGTCGTCGGCGTCCCATTCTTTCTGTTTTTCTACAATTTCCATAAGAGCCAGCTCATCGAGAGCCTGAAGGCCTCATCGGCGAATCTCAGTCAGCTCACGTTGACCAGCTTGGAACAGAGAATGCTGGAGGGGGAACCCCATCTGATCGAAGCCGATGTCAAGCGACTCTCCGATCAGTCGGGGGTGGAACGGATCATGATCCTCAACAAGAGAGGGGAAGTGAGAATCTCATCCGATGGGCGGATGAAGGGACGGGTGTTCACTCTCGATGAGCCCACCTGTTCAGTCTGTCACCGCCACGAACTGAACCGGCTTCCCCAAACGACGGTCATCCAGACCAGCTCCCACGGGCAGATCTTCCGCAGCATCATTCTGATCACCAATAGGCCGAAGTGCTTCAAATGCCACGGTCCTCGTCAACGAATCAACGGCATTCTGGTCGTGGATCTACCCATGGCCGAGGCCAACCGGCAACTCGCCTCCGGCCTGCAGAAGATGCTCATGCTCGCTGCCATCATGGTTGTGGTGACCATTGTGGCCCTGGGAGGATTGATGAATCGCTTGATTCTTCGCCGGCTCAAAGCATTCACCCGGACGACGCTGGCCATCCGCAGGGGAAATTTAGATGAGCGGGTCGACGCTCGAGGTCATGACGAGATCAGCGAATTGGCCGTGAGCTTCAACATGATGACGGCGAGCTTGAAGGAATCGCTGAAGGAAGTCCAGCGCCACAAGGATTATCTGGAGAATGTCATCAATAGCATCGAGGATGAGATCGTGGTGGTGGATCGGAATCTCTGCATCGTGACGGCCAACAATGCCTATCTCAGGCGATCTCCCGCCCAGCGACAGGACATCATCGGTCAACCCTGTTACCTGGTCTCTGGAGGGATGAAGGCCCCCTGTCGAGAGCCGTTCAAGGGACAGTGCCCCGCTCAGGAGGTCTTCCGCCATGGAGGGTTGAAAAAAGTATTGCACCGGTTCATCGACGAAGAGGGTAATGAGAAGTACGTAGAGGTTCACTGTTATTCGTTGCGCGATGAAGGGAATCGGATCTTTCAAGTCATCGAGGTGAGGCGGGACATCACCGAGCGGCGATATCTGGAAGCCCATTTGAGCCACTCGGAGCGACTCGCCTCCCTGGGATTGTTGGCCTCGGGCATCTCGCACGAGATTAATAATCCTCTGGCCTCCATCACAGCGTGTATCGAGGGGTTGAAGCGAAAAATCGACGCCGACCAGAGCTGCGAAGGCGCCATCGATGTCGAAGATCTCAAAGAGTACATCGATCTGATTCACCAAGAGGCCATGAGAGCCAAGTCGATCACCGATCGGCTGCTCATCCTCGCCCGCAAGTCCGAATCGCCCACCTACCTTGTGTCCATCAATCAATCCCTTTCGGAGACGATTTCACTCCTTCGATTTCAGGCCCGGGAGAGGGAGATTCACATCATCGAAGAACTGGACCCGACCATTCCGGCGATCAAAGCTGACGATTCGGCGTTGCGGCAGGTGTTTCTCAACCTCCTGTTGAACGCCATGCAGGCTATTGATCGCGCCGGGCGGATTACCGTGCGCACCTCTGTTGAGAAAGATCACGTTCATATCACCGTCGAAGATACCGGCTGTGGCATCGCCAAAGAAGATCTGGGCAAGCTGTTTGAGCCCTTCTTCTCGCGCCGCCCGTCAGGGAGAGGAACGGGGTTGGGATTGTTCATCTCCAACATCTTGATCCGGCGCATGGGAGGGCGTATTGACGTCGAGAGCACGCCGGGGGAAGGATCGCGATTCACGGTGATCCTTCCATTGGAAGGCTCATCCGACATGTGAGGAGGGGTCAGCTATGACCAAATCGGTGAAAGTGTTGGTCGTGGACGATGATACGACTTTTCGCCGAGTCATCGTCAGGGAGCTCGCCTCTATGGGATTCGACGCCGAGGGCGTGGCCAGTGGCGAAGAGGCGTTGACCGCGACTGAGCATCAGGAGTACGACGTCGTGCTGCTCGATATGAAACTGCCCACCTTGGATGGCATAGCCGTGTTAAAAGCGCTCAAGCAAGCTCATCCGCTCACCGAGGTGATCATGCTGACGGCTTATGGGACAATTGATAGCGCCATTCGCTCCATCAAGCTGGGTGCTTACGATTACCTGACCAAGCCGTGTAAATTGGAAGAACTGGAGGCCATCATCCATCGAGCTGGCGAGAAACGGGCACTGCAACAGCGGAACATCATCCTGCGCCAGGAACTGGCCCGGCGCGATCGCTTCGATGAGTTCGTTGGCCGGAGTAAAGCGCTCCAACGCATCTTGCAGTTGATCGCCAAAATTGCGCCGACGGACTCGACGGTGCTCATTCAAGGGGAGAGCGGCGTGGGCAAGGAACTCGTGGCCCGAGCCATTCATCGCCATAGTCCGCGTAAGGAGAATCCGTTCATCGTCGTCGATTGCACCTCGCTTCACGAAGAGTTACTCCAGAGCGAGCTGTTCGGCCACGAGAAGGGGGCGTTCACCGGGGCGACGGCGCTGAAGCACGGGTTATTTGAAGTCGCCGACACGGGAACGATCTTTCTCGATGAGGTGGGCGATATGAGCATAAGCCTCCAATCGCGGCTGCTGCGCGTGCTGGAGACGGGCACCTTCCGGCGCCTCGGAGGAGTGAAAGATATTCGCGTTGATGTCCGAATCATCGCAGCAACCAATAAAAACCTCTCCCAGGAAGTGGCCGCTGGACGCTTTCGCGAAGATCTCTACTATCGTCTCAATGTGGTCACCATCTCCGTACCTCCATTGCGGGAGCGACGCGAAGATATACCGGTTCTGGTTCGGTACTTCATCGAGCATAGCGTCGTGCCCGGGCGGCAGAAGAAGGGAATTTCCAGGGGGGCGCTCAATCTGCTGCTTCACTACCACTGGCCGGGCAACGTTCGGGAACTCAAGAACGTGATCGAACGGGCCCTCATTCTGGCCGAGGGCGAGTGCATCGAAGCTCAAGACCTTCCCAGCAATCTTCGCGTGGGGCTCCCTTTCCTCGCCGAGTCCGGTCAGACTGAGCATCTCTCGCTGGAAGAAGTCGAACGGCGGTATATCGCCGAGTTGCTCAAGGAGTATGGGGGGAATCGCAGTCGGGTGGCGAAGATCCTCAAAATCAGCGAGCGGAGCCTCTATCGGAAGATCAAGGAGTATGGCCTCTAGTCACATCGCGGAACGCCCGAACGTCACCTCCGAAGCTCCGGCCCTATGCTCCGCCTCCGTTCTCCTCTTCTGGTGATCAACGCGCTCATTGGTCAACCCGCTTTCTTTGGCGCGTAAGCTGCACGGGAATACTGAAGTGTGGGGGACCGGCCGAGATGAGATCGACTGGAAGACGGCGCAAAAGGAGGGAGGAAGTATGAGGAGAAGATCCCTTGTCTTTTTCATGATCGTCGCGGCCTTCTTCACGCTCGGGATATCGGCATTCGCCGGACTGAGCGTGACCGAGCAGAGTACGAAAACCAAGGGGGCGACGACTGTAACCTGGGATTCAGCATTCCAAGATCTCGACTACGCTGTGGGAACACCAATAACGATGACCGTGACCTGGACGGCGGATACAGGAGGAGCAGCATACCAGGGATTCGAGTTGAAGAGGTTCACGCCGGGATCGAAAAAAGATCCGGCCGATGGTCTGCTGCTGAGCATCAACCCTGACGGAACATCGGTCACCGTCGAGTTCGTCTTCACCGATCTGCACCTTGATCGACGGCGAAATGTTGAGGTGGGAAATGCCCACTTCAAGCTCTATCTCTGGATCGATAAGGATGGCGATGGCGTTGGAGAATCCGTGGCAGGTTACGGCGTTAACGTTCACGTAGAAGATCCCCAGTGATCGCGAAGTGAGAGGCGGAGGTCCTCGTTTCCCTGTCGCCGAGCGTTCGAGGGTGCTTTGGTGGCGGGCCAGGGGACCTTTTTATCGCTCGTGGTCGGCCTCCCTACTGTTTCGCTTCCTATCCTTCCGAGGCGCTGGCCGGCGTTCCGCCGCTCGTGGCCAGCTTCCGCGCCCAGGCAATGCACACCAGGAGCGCGGTTGATGAGGATCGGGACATGCCGTGAAGGAGAATCTTCCCGCTTCCAACATGATCTGGCCGCTGTCGGTGGCCTGGTGGGTTGATCTCGTCAGGAGCGAGACTCTCGTCCAGTGGTGGGTTCTGGTCCGAGCGGTTCCGTCCATTGGTCGGATTCTCCTCATGAGGGTGGTGTTCTCCTGAGGACTGGAGACCTCGTGGCACCGGAAGCAATTGCTCTGTCCGGAGAGATCGGGCGCGCGATCGGGATGATGCTCGCCATGGCAATCGAAACAGCCGAGCTCGGGGGCCTCTCCGGATCCATGACAGTTGAAGCAGTCGGGATCTTCCGCTGGAGGTTGGGAGAAATGACAGTCAAAGCAAGTCAGAGGGAAATGCCGGGGGCCGTGGTCTTGAGCCCGTCCCGACCAGGCTCCGGCCATGAGCCCGGTGGCCACCAATCCGACGAGCAATACCGTGTTGAGTCGTTCGGCGGAGGTCATCGCCATTGAAAGCCGAGAATGCGACCAGCCTCGGACCGTTTCTGACGCTCGGACGGCGGCGCCCACCGCCGGCTTCGACCGCTGACCGGGCCCGACGGAGATCGCGCCGCAGGAGCGCCACGACGGCCGCCCAGAAACTCAAGCTCATGGCCCGACATCTCGGCCTCTCCCCATTTCATTCATCCCGTCCATCGGCTGAGCAAATAGCGTGCCACAGCACGCCGATATCCGATGGGGAAGCTATCCCATAGAGCCTTGGACCGTTATCGGGCCTCAGTCGGGAGGAAGTGAACACTGTGGCGAGGGGGAAATACCCCGGTGGCTGTGAAATCCCCCAGTCAGGCCCCCTCGTCACTCGTTCGTGGCCGCGACGACCTCTCGAACACTCGAGAGAATCGCGCTCTCACCCATAGGACGGAATTCCTCCCCCATGCTTCTGTGGCTCGGTGATGGGTCGTGGGGGCGTGCATGGGGAATGGTGAGCATCTCACTCTGACATTTTGTCAGTATCCGACTACTGTCGGATTCAGAAGAGGATAGGCCGGGATCGCCGCCTCGTCCTGACAAAATGTCAGGCAGCCCGCTCTTCATCCATCACCCGGCCAAATGCGCAGGTGGTTCCTTTTCTAGGCGTTAGCCGAGAAGGAATAGATTTTGCATGGATGGAGGGCGGAGTGAGACGTCATGGAGAGGCGAGAACATCGACCCGTTGAAGAGGTTTTGATTTGTGGCTCGGATGCTCAGGAAGCCGAGTCGTTCGGGCAATGGTTGTCCCGCGATGGGTATCAGGTCGATCTCGCCGAAGATCCTTTGAAGGCGGTGGAGAAGCTCACCACCAGGAGCTTCCACGTCATCATCGTCATGGTTCGAGCCCATGATCAACGTTGGATCGATTCGATTCGCGTTTTCAATCGGCTATTGCCAGACCTGCCGGTGGTCGTCGTCGCCGAGGGCGATTCGCTGGAGACGGAGCGATTAGTCCGGCGGGGGAAGATTTTTTATTTCCTCTCCAAGCCAATGAGCATGGCCGAGGTGAGGGCCGTACTGCGGGATGCCACCGGGAAGGTCAGTGCGCCGTGAGCATCGGAGATGTTCGGCGGCGCGAGTGAGAGGTGACTTCGGCCCGAGGCCGAAGTCGATGAATTCAGAAGGAGGATCGCTATGAGAAGATGGACGCTCTTATCCGTTCTCATTCTCCTGGTCGTCTCGGGAAATGCTCTCCACTGGGGGAGCGCGGAGGCTAAAGATAAGCCCGACCTCCAGACGGGGGCGACAATTTATAAGAAATACTGCGCTCGATGCCATGGAGCTCAGGGCCGCGGGGATGGTCCGGCCACCAGGATCTTGAAAACCAAGCCACCCGATTTCACCAACCGAGCGTATATGGCCAAGAAGACCGATGAGGAATTACTGACCGTCATCGCCAATGGGGGCGCCGCGGTGGGTAAGTCCAAGCTCATGCCGCCCTACAGGAAGAAACTGAATGAGCGGGAGCTTCGCGCGGTGGTCGCTTACATCCGGTCGCTGACCGGAAGCTGAAGTGACTCATCCGAGTCGAGTCTCATCGAGCGGGAGTGCAGAATGAACAGAATACTCCTTTTCACTGTGATCTTGGTCTTGGCCGTCGGCGGAGGGTATTTGGTCGCCAGGCCGTTCTCAGAAGTCGTTCAACCCATCGCCTTCAATCATAAGGTGCACATCGATAACGGGCTGGACTGCTCAGCGTGTCACGAGCGATACTCGCAAGCGGCGGTGGCGGGGCGACCCAAGCTGACCACGTGCCTGTTCTGTCACGAGACGCCGCTCACCGAGAGTCCCGAGGAAGAGAAAGTTCGGCAGTACGCCGAACGCGGAGAAGAGATCCCCTGGCGGCGGCTCACGCGGTTGCCGGCGCACGTCTATTTCTCGCATCGGAGGCACGTCGTCTTGGGAGGGATCGCCTGTCAAACGTGCCACGGTCATATCGGTCAGAGCACCAGTCCGCCATCACGACCGGAGATCCAGTTGAAGATGAACGATTGTCTCGCCTGTCATCGGCAGCATGGTGTGACGACCGATTGCAATGCCTGCCATCGGTGAGGAGGGCCCGATCGTCAGAGATCGAACGTGGGAGTTCGACCATGGATGGGACGACATTCAAGATCGAGCGACGAGAGTTTCTCAAATTACTGGCCGGGGCGACATCGGGAATGATGCTGTCCGGTTACGCGTTCAACAAGCTGACCCCGGTCGGCCAAGCCTATACGGACTGGCCCGAGCGGATTGAGCGGTGGGTCCCCTCGGTGTGCCTCCAGTGCTCGGGCGGCTGCGGCCTCATGGCGCGGGTCGTCGATGGGAATGTAGTGAAATTGGAGGGGAATCCGCTTCACCCCGTCAACCGGGGGCGCCTCTGCCCGCTGGGGCACGCCGGCCTGCAGCTCGTCTACAATCCGGACCGGATCAAAACGCCCATGAAGCGAGTCGGAGGGAAAGGGTCCACTCAGTGGGTGAGCATCGGTTGGGACGAGGCCATCAATCTGTTGGCCGAGCGACTGGGTGAGTTGAGAGAACGCGGTCAACCTCACTCGCTCATCGTCCTCGATGGACGACCGACCGGACTCATGGGCGCTCTGTGGGAGAGGTTCTGTCAAGCCTACGGTACGCCCAATCACCTCCCGACCGACGAACCGGATGGGATGCGGATCGCCCATCGGTTCATGCAGGGGCTCGACCAACTGTTCGGCTACGATCTGGAGAACGCCAACTACATCCTCTCCTTCGGCTGTCAACTGTTGGATGGATGGCGATCGCCGGTTCAATTGGCGCGGACCTACGGCTATTTGCGACAGGAACGCCCCGGCCCGCGAGCCAAGCTCATCCAGATCGAGCGACGATTGTCGCCCACGGCGGCGCGATCGGATGAGTGGATTCCCATTCGCCCGGGAACCGAAGGCGCTCTGGCTCTGGGCATCGCTTACGTGTTGATCCGAGAGGAGCTCTACGATCGCCGGTTCATCGAGCAGTATACCTTCGGTTTCGACGACTGGACCGATGCCCGAGGCCAGCACCACAAGGGCTTCCGACGCCTGGTCCTGGAGAGGTATCGTCCCGAGAATGTCTCGGCCATCACTGGCGTCCCGGTGGATACGCTCATTCGGATCGCCAAACAGTTCGCCACGACCAGACCGGCAGTGGCCATTGGAGGCGCCGAGGCCACGCTCCACTCCAACGGCGCGTTCAACGCTCTGGCCATTCACGCCTTGAATGCGCTGGTGGGCAATCTCGATCTGCCCGGTGGCGTCCTCATCGGGGAGGAGATCCCCTTCAAGCGCTGGCCGCCGATCAACAGTGATGCGGTGGCGCGGGAAGGGCGGCGTCGACCTCGCCTCGATCGGGCCGAGGGGGATGCGCCCTGGCTCGATACGCTCCCACTGGAAGCTCTCGGTGAGCGCATCCTGAATGGGACGCCCTATGAGGTACAGGCTGTCTTCCTTTATGCGAGCAATCCGGTCTTCTCCACACCGACATCGGCGCGCTTCGCCGAGGCGTTAGAGCGCGTTCCTTTGGTGGTCAGTTTCGCTTCCTTCATGGATGAGAGCACGGCGTATGCCGATCTCATTCTGCCCGATCACACCTATCTGGAGAAGTGGCAAGATGGGCCGGCGCCGCCGTTGTCGGGCGTTCCGACATTGGGTGTAGCTCAACCGGTGATCGAGCCCCTCTATGAGACCAGGCACACCGGCGATGTGATTCTCGCTCTGGCTCGGCGAATGGGCGAGACGCTGGCCGCCGCCTTCCCCTGGACGGATTTCAAAGAAGTGCTCATGTTCTCCGTCCGGGGATGTTACGAAGCCCGGTATGGGCGCGTGTTCAGCGAATCTTTCGAGGGCGCCTTCATCCGGCAGTTGCAAGAGCGGGGATGGTGGATTCCCCAGTTCTCATCCTTCGAGGCGTTCTGGGAAGAGCTGGTGAAGAGAGGGGGGTGGTCGGGACTCTTCCACGAATACGGCAAGTGGGGACACATCTTCCGAACGCCATCCAAGAGATTCGAGTTCTATTCCCAGCGGCTGAAGGCAGAACTCGAAGCTCGGGCTGAGCGGCGAGGCCAGCCTCTGGATGCGCTCTTGGAGGAGTTGAACATTACGGCGCGCGGCGATGAGGTTTTCTTGCCCCATTATGAACCCGCTCGGTTTGCCGGAGATGAGAGCCAATACCCATTTCATTTGAATCCCTTCCACGTGCTGGTCCTCAATTCCGGGAGCGGCGCCAATCTCCCCTGGATGCAGGAGATCGTCGGACTTCACGTCCACGTGAAGTGGGATTCCTGGTTGGAGATTCACCCGGAGACGGCCCGGAAGTTGGGCATCGCCGATGGCGACTGGGTTTGGGTGGAATCGCCGTATGGGAAGGTGCGCATCCGGGCCAAACTCTATCCCGGGTCTATGCCGGAGGTGGTGAACATTCCCCTCGGGCTCGGTCATACAGCCTCCGGTCGTTGGGCGAGTGGTCGCGGCGTCAATCCCTATGCGCTCATTGGTCCGGCGGCCGATCGCCTGGGCGGATTGCCGGCACGATATGCGACGCGGGTGAAGATCTCCAAGGCATAAGGAGGAGCGACGATGCCTCGTTGGGCGATGGTCATCGACTTGGATAAATGTACCGGATGTCAGGCCTGCGTCATTGCTTGTAAGGCCGAGAACAATATTCCCTTTGTCAGCCCGGAGCAGGCCGCCATGGGGCGGACGATCTCCTGGATGGAGGTCATCCCCATCGTCGAGGGCGAGTATCCACGGGTCCGCGTTCGCTACATCCCGCGGCCCTGCATGCAGTGCGATAATCCTCCCTGCACGAAGGTCTGTCCGGTATACGCCACGTTCAAGAACGAGGAGGGATTAGTGGCTCAGATCTACCCCCGGTGCATCGGATGTCGATACTGCACTGCCGCTTGCCCGTACACGGTGAAGTACTTCAATTGGTATGCTCCCCAGTGGCCGGAGGAGATGCGAGCCTGCCTCAATCCCGATGTCTCCACGCGGCCAAAGGGGGTGGTGGAAAAGTGCACGTTCTGTCATCATCGCCTTCAGAAGGCCAAAGAGAAGGCCCGCGCCGAGCAGCGGGAGTTGCGAGAGGGCGACTATGTGCCCGCTTGCGTGCAATCGTGTCCGGCCGGAGCCATGTTCTTCGGCGACCTCGACGATCCCATGAGCACGGTGGCTCAACTGGCCAGGAGCGCGCGTGCATTCAGATTGTTGGATGACCTGGGGACCGAACCGAAGGTCATTTATCTCATCGAAGGAGAGTGGTATGGACCGCGAAAGAGAGCATAACGAGGCGGATGCGAAACTATTTGCGCCCATGTTGGAAACCGGGAGACCGTTCTATCTCACCGTTGGAGTGCTCTTGGCGCTCGTGCTGTGGGGCATCTATGCCTGGCTCACGCAATACCGGTGGGGACTCGGCGTCACGGGACTGAATCGGCCCGTCTATTGGGGCTTTTATATCACTAACTTCGTCTTCTTCATCGGCATCAGCCACGCCGGCACGCTCGTTTCGGCCATTCTTCGCCTCTGTCAGGCGGAGTGGCGGCGATCGATCACTCGATCGGCCGAAGTGATCACCGTGCTCGTCCTCTTCTTCGGCGTAGCCAACATCCTGGCCGATCTCGGTCGCCCCGATCGCGTGCTCAACGTCATCAAGCACGGTCAATTCCATTCGCCACTCCTCTGGGATGTGACCAGCGTGGCGACGTATCTGACGGCCAGCTCGATCTATCTCTACCTGCCGCTCATCCCCGATTTGGCGCTGTTGCGCGATAAGCTGCAGATGCTCCAGAGCGAGGGTCGCCTCACCTCTCTCTTCATGCGATTCCGCCGGCGGTTATACGCCTGGCTGGCGTTGGGATGGACTGGAACCGAGCGACAGCAACGACGCCTGAATCGCGCCATCTCGGTGATGGCCGTGCTGGTCATTCCCATCGCCGTGTCCGTCCACACCGTGGTCTCCTGGGTATTCGCCATGACCATTCAGCCTATGTGGCACTCGACGATCTTCGGACCCTATTTTGTGACCGGAGCCATCTTCTCGGGTATTGCAGCGCTCATTCTGGCGATGGCCATCATTCGTCGAGTGTATCATCTGGAAGAGTATCTCAAGCCCATCCACTTCAATCATCTCGGCGTATTGTTGCTCGTCATGACGCTGCTGTGGCTCTACTTCACGTTCGCCGAACACCTGACCTCCTACTATGGTGCGGAGCCGGCACACATGCGGGTGTTTTGGACGAAGGTGACCGGTCGCTATGCGCCCGAATTCTGGGCGATGGTCGTGTGCTGTTTCATCATCCCGTTTTCGCTGCTCAGCCGTCGCCGCACGCGGACCATCACCGGCACGGTCATCGCCTCTGTCGCCGTCATTATCGGGATGTGGTTGGAGCGGTTCACCATCGTCGTTCCCACTCTGGTCAATCCCCGGCTGCCATATGAGCGGGGACTCTATTCCCCCACCTGGGTGGAGGTGGCCATCACCGTTGGCTGCTTCGCCATGTTCATCTTGCTCTACGTCGTCTTCACCAAGCTGTTCCCCATCATCTCCATCTGGGAAGTTCGCGAAGGGCGAGAGCGGGCGCTCCAGGAGGCGGCCGAGCGCATTAAGACCTACCTCCCCGGAGAGGAGGTGGAGGAAGTCGGTATAGGAGTGTTATCGTGAATCACAGGGCCCACACGCGGAGCGCCATCTATGCGGGATTGAGCTTGTATTTCAGTTACCCGTCCGAGCGCTGGGTGGCCATGGCCCGAGCGGGATGGCTCTGCCGGGCGTGTGAGAGACTGAACCCTGGACCTCAGAGCGCTCGGCGAGATGGGGCCCTGACGCGCTGGATGCGCCTCTTAGAAACAGAGGTGGCGCGAGCCGAAGCCGATCAGTTCCTTCAGTTTCAGGTCGAGTATAACCGGCTGTTTGTGGGTCCTTTCCCACCTCAGATCTACCCCTACGAATCGATCTTCCTTCACCAGGAGCCATTCTCGGCGAGTCGCGCGGCCACGACGCTCCTGCAGATATACCGGCGCGAAGGCTTGATGCTGGCCGCCGAATGTCGCGACTTGCCGGATCATGTGGCCGTTGAGCTTGAATTCATGGGCGTCCTCTGCCACCGGGAAGCGGTGGCCGAGGAGCATCATCACTCGGCCTTGGCCGGTGAATATCGGCGCCAACAGCGAGCGTTCTTCCGGGACCACGTGGTGAATTGGATGCCGGAACTGATAGCCGAGGTCGAACGAGCGACCCGGTGCGACGTCTATCGCTGGCTGGCTCGCGCGACGGGAGCATTCCTCAGATGGGAATCGAACCAGATGGCGCAGTCAGTCAGCGCTGAAGAAAGGAGGTCACTATGTCAAGACGACGCCGATGGTGGGCGGTGAGCGGGCTGATGGCCGGCTGGCTGTTTGCGGTGATCAGCGGGCAGATCATCAGCGCTCAGGCGCCGGTCACTCTGTCGGGCGATCCGCTCAAAGGGCGAGATCTCTTCATCCATAAGGGCTGCATTAAATGTCACTCCGTGTGGGGAGTGGGCGGCAAGCTCGGGCCCGATCTGACTCAGGTGGGAATGGGACGGAGCTTCTTGCAAATCGCCGGCGCGCTGTGGAGCCACTCGCCCAAGATGCTGGAATTGATGCGACGGCGAGGTATGCCCCTGCCCACGTTCACACCGGAGCAGATGCGCGATCTCATCACGTACCTGTACTATTTGAATTATTTCAACGAACCCGGCGATGCTCACCGAGGACGGGAACTTTTTTCTGCCAAGGGCTGCATCCACTGTCACGCCGTCGGAGGCCTGGGAGGAACGGTGGGCCCGCGACTGGATACCTTGGGGCGGTACGGCTCGCCGCTCTACATGGCTCAGGCGATGTGGAATCATGGGCCGAGAATGACGGCCGAGATGGCTCGTCGCGGCATCCGCCCGCCGGTGTTTCGCGGCAAAGAGATGGCTGACCTGCTGGCTTTCATTCGCGGTCGGGCCGTCAGCGGAACCCTCACTCCGAGGCTGGCTATTCCGGGAAACCCGGTGGTCGGTCGGCGGCTCTTCGTCCAGAAGGGCTGTCGACGGTGCCACGCCATCAACGGGAGAGGTGGACGGGTGGGTCCGGATTTGGGGCAGCGAGAGTGGCATCGGAGCGTCACCGAGATCGCCGGGGCGATGTGGAATCATGGGCCGAAGATGTGGGCCAAGATGGAGCAGCTCGGCATCCCGCGCCCGACCTTCTCCCAGAACGAGATGGCCGATCTCATCGCCTACCTCTACTTCGTTGGTTACACCGATCCACCGGGCAACGTGATCAAGGGGCGACGGCTCTTCGCCCAGAAGGGGTGTGAGGCTTGTCATACATTAGGCGGCGGCGAGGAGAAAATTGGGCCCGATCTGACGCTGTCGACGGCGATCGCGTCACCCCTGGAACTGGCCGCCGCGATGTGGAATCACGCGCCAACCATGGAGAGATTGGTTCAGGAGAAGGGCCTACCCTGGCCCAAGTTCGATGACGACGAGATGCGCGACCTGGTCACCTACATCCGCTCTATGGCTCGAGGTTCCATTTCCCGACGGCGAGTCCCATGAGGGACCGGGCGTCATGGGACAACGTGAGTCCTCCGTCACACCCACGCCCAGTTTGATCGCACCAATTGAGCGGCGCTCCGCATGGTCCCCAAGCGGATGCCGAGAGAGAGGGAGTGTGCTCTCCGCTCGCGCTCATCCAGGGAGTCTGGCGAAAGCGCATCTGAGCGTTCACGTGAGAAGTCCCGCCCCTCCGCACATGCCTCGGCAAACAATGACTCGCCAGCGCCCGGACTCGCTGGGATCGTCCCTCCCGCTCATGAACGATGGTCAGATGAACGGGCCTCGTCACGGCTGAGAGGAGGGAGACCTTCCCGGGAGCCGTTCCCTCTCGACAGCTCAAGCAGCGCGGTGGCTCATCGCTCGGCCTTGATCTCCAGCGCTTCCTTCGTATCAGGGTCAAACCTCGCTGCCGCTTTATCCCCCAGTTGCAGATCGCCCAAAGTGGCGTCCGCCCCGTTCAGCGTGATTTTCGTTTCGGACGTCACGGTGAGCGTTTCGACTTTCCCCTCCTTTCCAATCTCGATCTCGGCCTCGCCGAGTTGGACGATGAAGCCCTCGATTTCCGCGGGCTCACTCGCGGGGTGCCCGCCTCCGCTCCCAGAGGTTTGTTCTGAGAACTTCACTTTGAGCTGCCATTGCGTCCCGTAGTTTTCAATCCATCCGATGCCGGGAGAATAGTCACACTCGAGTTTCAACGCCTTGAGTTCCTTGACCTGCTTGCCCACCAGGTCCTCCAGACGACCGCCATTTTCAACCGCGATGATGAATGGTCCCGCCTCTTGTATGACGTTCGTCTGGCCATCCACGAGGACAACCATGGGGAATAAGTGAGAGAAAGCGGGATTCAGTGACAAATCGAGAGTGCCGGATTCGCCATCCGGCGTCGTATAGGAGAGCGAGCCGGAGAACCCATCCGTCTCGGCACTGGTGATCAGGGAATTCTCCGGTACTTGAAGGATCGTTTCATGGCACGCCCAAGAAACGCGACTCTGCGCGCTGACCGTGCTCGCAGACCACCAGAGCATGGTCATGAAGACTCCGACAACCCCGACTATTTTCATCGCTTTGACTGTCATCGTGTCCTCCTTAGCCTGAATTTGGTCCCTGTGTCCCAATAAATGGAGTGCTCACACTTTGCTCATCACCATCGGGATTTGAACTCTCAGAGTTCACCCCTTATGAGAGAGGGCGCAGAGGAGCGAAAAATACATGAAAAGCGGCGGGAAGAGCAGACGACATCGGGGCGGTCATGATCTCAAAAGCTCAAATGGGGAGATGCGTCCCAAGCCGACCTCCGGGCGCGGGACACCCTATGGCTTGGCGTTCGTCTGGCACATCGTATACGCCAGCGTGTTGACGTCTCATGGACTGGAGTGGGGTGAAACAGACGATCACAACAAGCGGTCAGAGGGCAGGAGTTTCTCCAAGGCGACGCGATCACGCACGATGATGGAACGACGTCGGCACTCGATGATGCGCTGGCGTTTCAACTGGTTCAGCGCGCGCGTGAGCGTTCGTCTGGAGACGCCGATCATCTTGGCCAGTTCTTCCTGGCTCAGATTGATACTCAACTCGATGCCGTCCGGCGTTGACTGACCACACGTTCGGCAGAATCCCAGGAGTAACTCCGTCAGTCGTTCCCAGGATCGCTTGAGTACTACGCTCCGAATCCCGCGGTACGCGGCGTATAGGTCGTGACTCAACTTCTGGGCCAGTCTCAAACTCAAGTCGCTATTTCGATGGAGAAAGGCGAGGAAATCGTTTTTGTTGATGAAGCCAAGTTGACTCCGCTCCAGTGTGACTGCCGTCAGATCATGAGGCTGTCCCGAGAGCACCGCTCGCACACCGAGGATGTCTCCAGCCGTGGCCATGCCGACGATGATGCCTCGCCCAGCCGGGGAGAGGATCGAGAGTTTCACCCGTCCGGCGCAGAGGCAGTGAACACCAGATGGCCAATCACCTTCTGAGAAGACGATGACGCCCCCAGGATACATGCTGGTCTGCCGCATCCGGTCCAGTTCGGTCAAGCGGGCATCATCCAGGTCGGCAAAGAGGCATTCCATCCTGGAGCGGCAGAGGAGGCAACTTAGGCGCGTTGTGTCATACACGGGTCAATTATAACTTTACTGATGTGGACGAGCAACATCGAGTCCGTTGCGGCGCGAGCCCGGAGTGGTCATCTCGGTTGGCGATGACCCGGTGGCATCAAGCCTCGGCGATGGTGGAGGGGGCGCGGCCGGAAGAGTGACAGACGGCCTCACCAAGCGAGGATTGTGAAAAGCGCCGTCACTCATCGGCCATCGTCCAATCACCGAGCCGAAAGAATAGGCGAGGCGTCTACGGTTGACGTTCCCATCGCGCCAGGAGTTGCTTCGTCTCGGAGACGAAATCGATCCGCGTCTCCGTCTCCGGCCGATCGTGTGGCGAGTAGAAATAAGTCAACGTCGCCGTCACCGTGGCATTCTCATTGATCGGGACGGGCAGGAAGAACTCTTCGACGCGTTCTTCCCCAGGAGCCAATCGCGTATCGCGCTCGATGCGGCGCGCTTCGGTGAACATCCGACTGTCCTTGCGGATGGGACGTCCTCGTTCATCCAGGACGATGCGTTGGTAGAGACGATCGGCATGAAATCGTCGTCCGCTCCCCGTGGAGACGTCCAGATTGAGAATGACTTTTCGCGTCGGACTGCCAGTGGGGACCATGTGACCGGCACCGACGTTCTTCACCGTGACTTTCACCCGCAGGCCCTTGGGCGTCCGAGTCACTTCCATGATGCGCAGCCGGAGGGACTTGACCAGTTGATCCCGCGAGTGCCCTCCGGGCATGAGGTGAAGATTCACAAAAGCTCCTTCCACGCGCTTGACCTTAGGATCGACGATGTTGGCCAACACCTGAGGCATGTGACACTGCTGGCAGGTCTTGGTTCCTCCGCGCTCGGTGTATTGTTCCCACTCCGCGTATGTGGAGAGCAGTTCCACACCATGGGGATTCCGATATTGATGACATCCCGCACAGTGAAGAGCCGTGGTGTGAAACGGGGAATAGGCCACCTGATGGCCGGTGGACACGGCGTCGGGGACGGGACCATATTTCGTGGCGCCAACATCCAGGACGAAAGGACTCTGGGGCTGGGAGAAATCGGTCCCTTTGAGCGAATGACAAAAATCGCAGTTGATGCCTTCGCGCGTCACCGGCTGTGTGAGATCATAATCGCCAGTGACGATCGCCGTTGGCGCATGACAAGTCAAGCATAAGCGCTTCGCCTGGCCGTGAGTCAGCTCCAGAGCGTCCTCATAAGACTGTTTGAAAATGGGATCTTCGGTAGCCGCGGCATGCAACGATTGCCGCCAGGCGCGATAGATGTCCTTGTGGCAGGCGCCACATTTCTTGGCCGAGACGAATTGCCCGGGGACGAATTCGATCTTCGGGGGTGGCTCTGAACGACGGCAGGCCAGCCCACCGATAGCTATGGTCGTCAACAGAGCGGTGAGGATGACCGTCGGTCTCATGATCATGATTCGCCTCTCCTCATCGATCCTCGGTGAAGAATCATCGATCACGCGTTCCCGACGCGATGAGTTCAGGCGCCAGGCCGCTCGATTTGCCGGATCTTCAAATAGAGTCCCATCACGGCCAGGAAGATGACCACCAGCGAAGCGGCCAGTCCTTTCCGCCGAAACTGAAGTTCGTTGAGCGCCTCCACTCCCATTTGATGAGCTTTCTTGGCCGTCTCTAGTCCGGGCTCGATGACCTTCTGGAGTTCATTGGCCGAGAACGTGTGGACGACGACGCGGGCGTTGATCAGTTTATCGTGGGCGTCATTGAGCTCGAACTTGGCTCGGCTGACTTCCATTCCCGCGCGCGCCGCTCGATCAACGAGCGCTTCGGCCTGGTTGAGTTCCTGTACCATTTCATCGATCATCCGTCGCATGGTCTCGGCGGCTTGATAGGCGGGCTCACCTTCGCTGTGACAGGCCACGCAGGTCGCCTCATCGCCGGTGCCGAGCATCTCATCGCTGGGATGATGAATCTCGTGATTCCCGTGGCAGACGAGACATTCGCCCAACCCCATCTCATCGAACGCCGGCTTGTGCGGGCTCTTCCGGAAGAGTTCGGCCTGCCGCGTATGACAAGCTCCGCACACATTGGCCACCGATGTGACGCCTGGAGGAACGGCGCCATGGTTTCCGTGGCAATCATTGCAGGTGGGTGCCGAGAGGTCGTTCTTCTTCAAGAGCGCTTCGGCGTGAACGCTGGCCTGCCACTTCTCCAGTTGATCGTGAGGAATGGCGTAAGATTGCAGGTAGCCGGCATTGGCGTGGCACCGACCACACGTCCGAGCCACGTTAGTCGGATAGACTGGGGCTTGCGGATCGCTGACCGCACGAATGCCGTGATACCCATGACAACTGATACATGTGGCCACCTTCCGGTCGCCTTGGACGAGTCGTTTTCCATGGATGCTGGTGAAGTATTCGGCTTCCTGATCGACGCGCAGCCGAGGGTTGTATTTCTTCATGAACTCGGCATTACTGTGGCACTTGCCGCAGAATCGGGGAATGTCGCCAGGCGTCGGTCGGCCCACAAATCCCCGGCGCGGGTCCATGGCTCGATCCATGTCCTCTTCTGTGGGATCACCCCCATGACAATCAGCGCAGGAGAGACCGCGTTGAGCATGGATATCGTGTTGCATGGCCGTGACTGGGGCGGCGAGCTCATCGCCCATCTCGAGATGGCACTGGACGCAGGTGTCTTTCTTTTCTTTCTCTCCGCTCTCTGTCCGCATGGCTGGCTCGCTCGGGAGAGCGGGAGCAGGCGCGGGATTGACTCCGGACGGCGTCTCCGAGCCGTCAGTGCCTGATGCGGTGGGCTCGGCAGAGGGGGACCAGACGAAGATGAGCGAGAAGACGAACATCAGCGTGGCGGCCAGCTTCGCCAATGACCGCCCGGCCCGCCAGCGGCGATGATGTTGGAACTGGTTCGTATTCATGGGTGCGCTCCTAGGAAAGATATCCGACGACGGTCATCACGGCAATGTAGAGGAGGATGACCACGCCGATGAGCGTGAATAATCCATTGCGCTCGCCACGAACTGACTCTTTGTCCAGGAAGGGAACCAACAACCAGAACACGGCTCCCAGACCGAATGCCAATACGCCCAACACTTCGCCTTCGATGAACAGAATGTGGGAGGGGAGCAACCGGAGCGTCTGGAACATGAACAGGAAGTACCACTCGGGTTTGATGCCCGCCGGCGCGGGCGCGAACGGATCGGCTTTCTCCCCCAATTCCCAGGGGAACAGCGCCGCCAGGGCGGCCAGAGCGCCCAGAGCGATGAGCCACCCCATGGCATCGCGCAGCAGGAAGTTGGGGAAGAACTTCATCGTCTTCACATTCTGAGCTTGTCGCTCCACGCTCGGCGGCACGCTCATCCCATGCCGTTGCACCAACCAGATGTGCACGGTGAGGACGAAGGTGGCCAGCGCGGGGAGAATGGCCACGTGAAAGCCGAAAAAGCGGGTCAATGTTCCTCCAGTCACCTCGTCGCCCCCTCGAAGGAAACGGAGCAAGAAGTGACCGATGACCGGGACGACGCCAGCGATTTCCGTCCCCACCTTGGTGGCAAAGAAGGCCAGCTTATTCCAGGGCAGCAGATACCCACTGAATCCAAAGGCGAGGACGATGAAGAAGAGCAGGACACCGGTGATCCACGTCAGTTCCCGCGGCGGACGATAGGCCTTCAGCAGGTACACGCTGAACATGTGAACAAACAGCATGGCGATCATCAGATTCGCCGACCAACTGTGAATCGATCGCACCAGCCAGCCGAAGGAGACCTCGGTCATGATGAACTGAACGCTTTCGAAGGCCGTCTCAGCGCTGGGGCGATAGTAAAGCAGCAGCAGGACTCCCGTCGCCACTTGGACGATGAACAGGAACAGCGTCATCCCGCCAAAGTAGTACCAGATCGTATGTCGATGAATAGGGACCTCTTTCTCCCGAGCCAACGCGATGAGGGGATCGAGGCCAAGACGATCGCTGAGCCAGGTCAGCCATCCGTGCTTGCTGATCGCTTCCATTGCTCACCCCCTGGAGACGATGATCTCATCACCACGGACATTGACAACGTACTTTTCCAGCGGTCGCGGCGGTGGGCCGGCAATATTGCGACCGTTCAGATCATAGTGACCATTGTGACAAGCGCACCAGATCTGTCGCAAATCCGGTCGGTACTGCACCGTGCATTGCAGGTGCGTGCAGATGGCCGAAAAAGCCCTGAACTCCCCGGTCGGCGTTCGAATCAGGATGCCCGGACGAGAGCCAAATTTGAAGATCTTCCCCGAATTGGGAGGAAGCTCGCTCACCTTGCCGGCGACCACGCTGGACGCCGCCGATTCGGCCACCCGCGGAGGGACCAGGAACTTAATGATCGGATAAGTGATGGCGATGAGCGTGGCGCCCAAGCTCGTTCCCAGTAAGAAGTTGATGAACCGTCGACGTCGTGTTTCCACCTCTGGCATGATCGTTATCCTCCTTCTCGCGTGTGACGCGAGCGACCATCTCCCATATCTCCCCGACCCCGGGGCGAAACCTAGAAGGCGATCTGTAATCTCGAGGTGAGCAGATGCCCCCGATAATCCTGAAGCGCTAAACCTTTTTCGTTGTAACCATACCACTGCCAGGTCACGATCCACGTGAATCGGCGTGGAAATGTGTATCGCACCTCGGCGCGCGGCTGATGATAGTTCAACGGGAACGTGCCCTGGGAATTCACCAGGCTGTAGCCCATGGACAGGCGGACGGCCTCAAATGGCATCACCGTGAGATCGGCGTCCACGACATTGTCATTGGCGATATACACCGAACGTCCCGTCTCCATCGTCCGCGGGTTGACGATATCAGTCACCGAAGAAATGTCCGATCGCGTGTACCCCACATCCAACCCGAAGCGACGATGAGGAAACCACGATGAGGAGAGATTGAAGACGCGGTTGCGTTGAACGTTATCGACGAACGGGTTGGGATTGCGGGAGTCATTGAGCAGGTATTGTACACTCAGTTGCCACTTGTCTGTCGGTTGCATGGTCGAGCGCAGATGAAATTGCGTCACATGATATGGGGCCACTCGCGTGAACACATTGTCGGCCGACCCTCGCTCGAATTTGGTGAACAGGCGAAGTCGGCGAGCGAGGCGCCAGCTCAATCCGACCATCCCCGTATGCGTTCTCAACACGGACTCTTCACCACCGCGGACGGGCACGGGGAGATGCAGCACCGCTCGCCGCCGAGTGAACCGATAGCCGCCGCGGAGAACGAGGCTGGGCATGAGATCGTAACTGACTTCCAGTCGATTGCGGAACGAGTTCAAGAAGATGCGCTCATTGAGGAGCGACGTGACCATTCGCTCGATTTCCTCCGGCGATGGCGGATTCCCCTGCAAATCCATGCCCAGAATCTCCAACGTCCGCGCCAGGCTGCCGCTGGCGATGACGAAATGCGTGAAGTGAAGGGAATTGGTGATCTGGAGTCGGCGCGTCGGTTCATAACGCACGCTGACATCGGCCCGCGTATGGGGCTTGGACGTATGGGAGACGACGGCGGTCGATTGTCGCGTGACGAACCTCAACGCCTGCAGATCGAATAAGGTGCCCGATAGGATTTCATCGCGATTGAAATCAACATCCCCATCGCTGTAAATGAATCGTCCTGTGACACTCAACCGCTCGCTCAGGTGCGAGTGCAGCGCCAGGCGGGTGGCCGGCGTGAATCCACGCACGCCGTCGTTTCGTCGGAATGACGTGAGTTGAATCTGTTGGGGCTCGGCCGCCCCCACCGGCCCCGGTTGAGCATTGTTGCCGATATTGACGAGACCGTCTGGCTGAAAAGTGGCAATATCGTCCTTGAAGGAGCGGAAATCCTGCTCCACGGTGAGATCGAGCTTCTTCAGTCGAAGATCAACCCCCAGATGATAGTCATTGGTCGTCGTGCGAATGGGATCGCGAAGTACGAATTCGTCCAGACCGAGCGTGAACGTGGTGAGCGCCTGACCGAAGGCATAATTCCGGTCATAGCCGAACCGAATCTGATACCCTGTATCGGGAAACAACGTGAACCGGTAACTCTGAACCCGACGCGATTGTTGAAAGCTGTGCTGGTTGATGACCACCCCCTCTCCCAGGAGGGGATTGGCGAACGTGGGGAGCAAATTGACGTAATCCATCCGCCAATAGCGAAAGTCGAATCGGTATCGGCGGTGCCGCTCCACTCGCAGGCGAATCGTGTTGTAAGGGTCGCCACCCCAACTTCTCATGCTGTAGGTGAAATAATCATAGAGCGGTCCCGTGTTCTCCGGCGAGCGGGATTCGATGAACACGTCCCAGAGGCGAATACCCGAACCCAGATTCACCTGGCTCCGATACACATCTTGATTCCCGCCGATGAGCGCCTGGCGCAAACCGAATTCCAGAGACCCGGTGGTGACCATGCCTCCCCATTTCAGTGGCTCCGGCTGCTCTTGAGCCCGGACGGAGAGGGAGACCACCATCATCAGGACGAGGACCGTCCCCAGTCGGGCGCGTTCGCTGAATCGCTGTCGGCATCGGCCCTTCGGTACGGGCATAGTTCCTCTCCTATGAGTGACGCGTCTTCTCATTTGAAGAAGAACGGACTGGCATTGGAGCCGTGAATTTTCACATGACAAACGGTGCAATTTTGGAACCGTGGATTGCGCAAATTATGAAACGCCGGCGGCTCGGGCCCGAAAATTCCCGGCGTGTTGGCGTGGCACTCCAGACAGAGCTGGCGCACCAGACTCCGTTTCAACAGCCGGGGATTGTTCGATCCATGAGGCACGTGACAGATGGTGCATCCCTCCAGCCTGACCGGTGCATGTTCGAAGACGAAGGGACCTTGTTTCTCGGTGTGACATTTCAGGCAGATCAGATCGGTGCCACCCGATGTGGCCCGCATCTGCCGGAGATTGAATCCACCATGTTGATTGTGGCAGGTCGTGCAACTCATCCCTCTTTCCGGGACCCGGTGGTGGAAGGGACGCTTGAACTGCTGGCGCACTTCGCCATGGCACTGATAACAGAGCGTGGGGACTTCTTTGGCCACCAGGAATTCTTTCGGTTTGGCCGGATGCGGATCGTGACAATCAATGCAGGCCACCCGATTCAGTCCATGCTCCCCTTGACGAAAGTTGTGGCGCTCTTCCTGGCGCTCATGGCAGCGGAGGCAGTGCGCGTTCACCGCCTTGGGCGGCTGCGTCTTGAAATTGAAGATCTTCTCCGGGTCCCCACCCCCGTCGACGTGTTCCTGTCCCGGGCCATGACAGGCTTCGCATCCCCGGTCGGCGGGCTTGCGCGCGCTCCACGATTCGGTGACGAAGTGGGCCGTGGTGGCATATCGGTTATAAATGTCCTCGTGACAAATCTGGCAGGTCTCCGAGCCCACATAGCCGCCAGTTTGTTCCGACTCTTGTGGGGCGAACTCGGACGCCTCGGCTTCTCCTTTCGCCGAACCCACTACCCAGACGCCGAGCACCAAGGCGAGGAGCACGACGCTCGCTTTCAACTTCCAACGAATGGATGCCCTTGGCCTCATTCCACGCACTCCTGATTCCATCGTCATCTCACCTCATCTCCGTCTTGGACCACTCGTGGCGATCTCATCTCACCCGTACCTCCCATCGTCCTCCCGCGCACCGAACGCAGCATATCCCCCTTTATTCATCCCGCCAAGGGATGCCTGCTTCTCTTCTCCGCCGCCAGAGCGACGTCGCGTGAAATGGGGGGCACGATCCTGACCCGGGTGGGACGATCATCCAGGACCGTGCACGCCCTTGTGAATATGGAGAGGCGAACTTCCCGCCATCTCCACTCATTCTCGCGCATCGGGCCGCCGGGCGTGGACCCGCGAGACGGCGAAATCACGTCCTTCGCCATGACAGACGGCGCACGATTCGCCGAAGCTCGCCGCGTTCAAGGCCACGTGAGCGAGCGTGGCGTCGCTATCGTGACAGCCAATGCACGCCGTTGAAATTGGTGGCGTCGGATCGAGCGGGCTCCTCGGATTGACCGTCGGCCGCCGTCCTTCCGTGGAACCGATCAACTGCGTCCCCGGCAGATGACAGAGGGCACAGTCGCGTCGATCGGCCGGGAAGCGCACTTCATTGAACATGTGCGCCACATTGCCGAATCCGAACACGGTATACTCGCTCTCCAGCTCTTCGCCGGTGTGAATACGATGAACCATCAACTTGAAATCCACGCTCTCTGCCGGAAGTTGATCGTCGGGGCGCCGTCGAATATCGGTCTGATTCGGGTTATGACAGATGACGCAATATTGCACATTGTTACTGCGGATGCTCCCGTGCAGGCTGAGCCGATCATGACACGCATTGCATTTATTGATGTCTACCACTCTGCGCCGGGGAACGAGATCGCCGGTCACGGCGAACAGCCGAACGACGTTGTCGCCGGAATCCCGCACGGTGATCTTCTCGCCGAGCGGCGTGATGATGTCGATGTTACGGAATCCTTCCAGTCCCACCGCGTACGTGCCGGTCGCCTCAGAGGGGATCGGCGTCGTGAACGTGAAACTGAAGTTGCCGTCGTCGGTCGGCGTCGCCGCGCGGGCATCTTCGTTATACCACTCAGCATAATCAGTGGTCGGCCCGCCGAACGTCGCCCGCAGGAAGTCCATGTCGGCGGGAGCGATGGGGTTGCCGGCATCGTCCGTGATGTTGAACACGACGGTGAGGTGGTCGCCCGGATTGGTATTCTGCACATCCACGATCTCGAAGTTCACTCCCGGCACCTGCATGGACTTGGAGGGAATCACGTGCGCTCCGGCCACGGAGATATCGAATTCCTGTCCCGACGTCGGTTGATGACAGAATTGGCAGAGATTGTCATTCGGTTGAGGACCACCCAGGTGATTCTCGCCGGTGTCGAAGTTCACGTCATCGTGGCAGGAACCGCAAGCCGCCCGCGAGGGCTCGGTCAGATAATGTGCTGATTGGCTTCCCCCCGTGTGGCAGGTTTGACAGTTTCGGATGTCGCGAGGGAACTCCACTGTAGAGAAATCGGCGACATGTCCCCGGAAGCCCACGATCTGATAGGGTTGCCCGGCCTTCACGCTGGGCAGGTCGGCGCCTCGGTGAATCTTGTGAATCATCACCTTGAAATCGACCGTATTCCCCGTATCCGGATCGGCCGTCTGCGGCGTGTGGCAGAGGACGCACAATGCCACCGTGCGTCGGAACCCACCGTGTGCCTGGAGCGGATTGTGACACTGGTTGCAGGCCGCATCGCTGACGACGTCGCGGACCACCTGGACCTCGCTTCCATCGGGAACGAAATCGAACGTATCTTGCCCGACATAATCGCGACCATCAAAGTGCGTCAAATCCCGGTCGGCGTAAATCCCCACCGTGTGTGTCGCCGAACGCTCGAAATCTTCTGGGAGCACCGTACGGAACGTGTATCGGTAGGTCCCCGGTTCGATCAGCTCGAATGTGCCGTCGGATTCAAAACTGGCTTGCTCGACTGTGCCCAGCACATCGCCGGTCTGCTGGCGCACCGTGTACGCCGTGTACTGGTCCTCGCCGGGCTTGATGCGAGCGATGATGAAGCGGAGTCGAACCACCCCTTCGGTGAGCACGCCATCCTTATCGAGCGGCATGCCCCGTTCGTCGGTGATGCGGAACGTGACGACCGGTTGCCGCGTCTCCTCGGGGATAGTGACATCCAGGATCTGGACATTCAACCCCGGGCGGGGCAGCGTTTGCTCTTGTGCTCCGATCCATCTCCCTAGATCGGAGAGCATGAAGAATGAAAGCACGCCGATGGCAATAGAGGCCAGTTTGATCGTTTTTCTCATAGCTCCCTCCTTTGGGGAGGCGCTCTCCCGCCATCACCTCAGCCAGAGAACGAGGTCCCCAGCCAATATCTTGAAAAGGCTTGTTTGCAACTAGTATGCCAATTCGCCAATTCCCTGTCAACCGCTGTATGTTCAATTCCTTACGAATGGCGCCGGATGAGCTGCGTGATCCCACTGACGGGGGATTCCCCGCAATGAGTGGGCTATTTCACCCAGGGGTTGGCCTTTTCGCCAATGTAGTGAGTGTGAGGAGTCCGACACACCGGGTATGAGAGGAGTCGGGGCTCACCATCGCGCAGGCGTCTCGCGACGGAGACCCGCGGCGCCGGATCGCGACCGAGCATGTGTTCGGACCTTCGCCGTGGCCCGCGCCTTGTCTTCCTCGCCCCCGGGGCTCTCGTCCCGGAGGCCCGTCGTTCTCCTCACCGCAATGTCCGGGCCCGAGGGTTGGCTGCACCCGAGGCGATCTCCGGAGGTGGCGCTTCTCGGAGTTGAGCCGCCCCCCCCAGTTCGCGGTGAGCGCCAGGATGCACCTTCCCACTCTCGCCCAAGTTGGCGACGCGTCGTGAGATGGGCCAGGAGCCGTCCGCGGCACTCACTTCTTCTTGGCCAACTGACGCACGTGATGCACCAATTGCCGGATTTGCTCCTCGCTCAACTTGGTGCCGAATTTGTGGAACGCCTTCTTCCCCTTGGCGATGGCCTGGAACAGCTCATCGTCGGAGAGCTTCTGGACGGCGTCCGAGCGCAGGTCCGGCGCCTTCAATTTCTTCCCCATCGCCGTGCCACTCCCATCGACGCCGTGGCACTTGGAACATTTGGCCTGAAAGAGCTTGGCCGCCTCATCGCCCATGCTCACTGCTCCCGAAGGCGCAGGAAGCAGGATGACGATGAGGGCGAGCATCGCCAATATGGCCAGAGCGAGTTGTTTGATGGGCTTCTGTTTCATCGTCTCCTCCTTCGCAGAGAATGGTCAAGGACTTTCCCTGCTCGTCGATGGAGGCCCGCGGCGTCTTTCCCCTCCATTCCCCGACGACGCTCGTTGTCGTAACCACTGCTGGTAGGCCAGTGGATGTTCTCTCCTGTAATGCTCGGCAGAGACCCGGCCATCGAGCCAGCTCCAGTTCATGGGATACACGTGAGGATCGAAAATGACATGATAGAAGTGCCATACGAAGATGGCCAGCGTCGCCAGGATCGCCTCGTAGAAGTGGATGGTGAGGGCCACTTCCACCGTCCATCGAGGGAGAAAGCGGGTCACGTCGACTTCGAACCACGCCATGAGGCCGGTGATGCCCATGACGAGGGTGCCCCAGATGAGCGCCCAATATTCGATCTTCTCCACGTAGCTGAAGGTCCCCAACAACGGGCGCGCCGAGCGGCGCCCGATGTAATAGTTGAGCGTGTCGATCGCGTCGGCGAGATCTTTTCTGACCGGTCGGAGGGCCCGCCAACTCTCTCGCCCCTCCTCGGTCGCTGTGACATAGACGAGATGGTAGACTCCCAGCAGGAGGAGCACCGTTCCCGCCGCTCGGTGCACGACGCGCCGGATGGCTTCGCTCTCGCCGAGCAGCCAGGCCAGCCAGGAGTCGGGGTATTTCAAAGCGAAGCCGGTGAGCACCAGAGTGAAGAAACTGATCAGCAAGACGAGGTGTTGTCCGCGCTGCTGGCGCGTCATGCGAATGATCGGTCGATCTTGAGCGTCGCGGTGGGCCACGGCCTTCCTGTACCACAGCAGACCATTATGTGCGGCCATAGACCCGATGATGAGGACGATCAGCCAGAGATAGATCTTCCTCACCCAGTAGCTGACGATACTCCCGGTATCCTCTGAGATGGGCGTGTCGGCGTGGATGCGTCCGCTCACGAATTTCTCGCTCGCTCCCGGGTGGCATTTGCCACAGGTATTGACCAGGTTGCTCTTGTTGATCGTCGATCGCGGATCTGACGAGGGGAGGATATTATGGACGCCGTGGCAACTGGCGCAATTCGCGGCCACTCGGGAGCCCAACTCCGTGGCCAGTCCGTGGTAGCTGTTGTAGTACGTGCTCACGCGACGGCCCGGGACGCCGAATTCCTGTGACAGGCGAACTCCTTCGTGGCACTGGCCGCAGGCCGTTCTCGCCAGTCGCTGGGCGGCCACCGGCGAGTTGGGATCAATGTGCGATTTGATGGAGTGAATCCCGTGACAATCGGTGCAGACGGGCGCTCGCCAATTCCCCCGCCTGATGGCCTGGCCGTGAATGCTCTCCATGAACTCGGCGGCGATCTTCTCGTGGCACTGGCCGCAGGTGCGAGGTACGTTGAATTTGAAAATCGTGGATTGAGGATCGCCTGGTGGACGAACGTCATGACTCCGATGACAATCGGTACAGACGGCCGCTTTCATCGATCCGGCGGCCACCGCCCGACCGTGGACGCTCTCCTGGTACGAGAAGAAGGGTTGCGTGCTCAGGCCGGCCGGTTCCATGACGAATTTTTGACTGTGACATCGACCACAGGTGCGAGGAATATGGGTGCGATACACGGGCGAGTGAGGATCCTCCGGGGAAATGATGCCATGAGCGTGACCATGACAATCCAAGCACGTGGCCGCGTGGGTATTTCCGCGACGGCGGGCCTGAGCGTGAAGTCCCTGATCGTAGCTCTGTTGAACATCGGGATGACAGGCAGCACAGGTGACGCGCTGTGGGGGCGGCTCGTGGGGATAATCGTTGACGTCAGCGTGGCAATCCGTGCAGTCGAGAAGGCCATGCACCGAGTCTCGGAAGACATCGGGATCGACGAACACGCTGACGGTCTGGCCGTCGACTTCCTCGGTCAGCGTCGGCTCCTTATGGCAATCGAGGCAGTCTGCTGTGGTGAGCCGTTGGGCGGCCGCCGTGGCCGAACTGGCCAGTATGAGGATCAGAGCCAACCACCTCCAGCGTCCCATGAGCGCCACTCCTTCCGAACGTTTTTTCTCTCCCCACCTCCATCGGCGACCGCGCCCAGAGGCATACCGGCATCTCTTCTCTCCGAGCTGACTCACGCGCTCTTCAAGCTGCTTGGAGCGGAGACCATCCCATGTCGCTCGATCTTATGCTTCTTGATCTTGTAACGAATGGCGTCGCGCGAGATGCCGAGCAGGTGGGCGGCGCGGGTTTGGTTCCAGCCGGTTTGTTCCAGGGCCTGTTCGATCATGGTGCGTTCCATCTCTTCCAGGGTGAGGCGGCCCACCAGGCTGGCCGCCGAGG
>Ga0256841_1000219_pt1 | contig 62376 bp, 49 predicted proteins | sample 356308metaG_FD_185971 | JGI IMG/M metagenome (GOLD analysis project Ga0256841, IMG submission 185971) | Hydrothermal vent microbial communities from Mid Atlantic Ridge, Atlantic Ocean - 356-308 | ecosystem: Environmental > Aquatic > Marine > Hydrothermal vents | place: Atlantic Ocean: Mid... | reverse complement strand
AGGCGCTTGCCGCCGATGCCGTCTACCTGCGAGGCACCACCACGGTACACTGCGACGCCGTGCAAAGTGTCCGCGACGCCTACCGCAACCTGCACCGCACCGCCACACGGCCCGTCGCCGGCATACGCTTTTACAGCTGCGCCTGGGCGCGCGCCTACGACCTCAACCCGGACACGGCCGCCGACTCGATCCTCGCCCAGGCTCTGGACGGCTTCGACTTTCCCGCGCTCATCCAGCGGGCTTATGCGGACGGCGTGCGCATCTTTGTAGAAACCGGGCCGCGCGCCTCGTGCACGCGCATGATCGCGGACATTCTGGCAGACCGCCCGCACCTGGCCATTTCGGCAAACCCGCCGGGACGCGACGAAATCGCCGGACTGCTGCACCTGCTGGCCCGGCTGCTGCTCCAAGCGGTCCCGGTCGGCCTGTCCTTTCTATATGACAACGCCCGGGATGCACACCCCGGGACGCAAAACCCGCCGGCGGAGCGGCTTTTGCATCTGCCGGTGGGCGGCATTTTGCCCATCCCGGACGCAGCCCGCCGCTGTCTGCGGGCGAAACCCCGTAAAACGGCACCTTCCACGCCACTGCAGCCGAGATCCAAAGCCGTTCCGGCGCGCGCACTTGAACGCCTGCTGGAAAACAGTAACGCCACGGCCGCGGCCCACCGCAGATTCCTGCAGCTCTCGGCCCGCCTGCTTGACAGCTATGCAGGCGCACTGCAGCTGTACACGGACCTCCATCGACAGGTACCGGCCAGTCCGGCGGGACCACGCGTTAAAAACCCACCGGCCTTTTCCCGCGAGCAGTGCCTGGAATTTGCCACCGGCAGCGCGGCCAGGGTGCTGGGGCCCGAGTTTGCCGAGGTCGACCGCTTTGCCGCCCGCGTACGCCTGCCCGATGAGCCCCTGATGCTGGTCGACCGGATTTTATCGATCCACGGCCGCAAGGGTTCACTGGGACCGGGCAAGATCGTCACCGAACACGATGTCAAGCAAAATGCCTGGTACCTGGACGGCGGCCGGGCGCCGGTGTGCATCGCGGTGGAGGCCGGCCAGGCTGACCTTTTCCTGTGTGCCTACCTGGGTATCGATCTGGCGGTGCGCGGCAGACGCACCTACCGCTTGCTGGATGCCAGCGTCACTTTCCACCGCGGCCTGCCGGTGCCCAACGAAGTGGTCCGCTATGAAATCGAAATCGAAAGATTCGTGCGCCAGGGGGAAACCTACCTTTTCTTTTTTCATTTCGACGGTTATATCGGCGATCAGCGCCTGATCTCCATGCGGTCCGGATGTGCCGGCTTCTTTACCGCCACGGAAATCGAGTCCTCCGGCGGTATCGTGCGCAAAGCGTCCGCACGGTCCCCGCAGCCAGGCAGGCTTCCCCAAGGATGGCGGCCGCTTGCGCCTTTTGAGGCCCATGAAACTTACGATGAACGCCAGATCGACGCCCTGCGCCGCGGGGCGCTGGAGCAGTGTTTCGGGCCGGCCTTTGCCGGCAAATCCATCGCCCCCGGCCTGCGGCTGCCGGGGGGGCACATGCGGCTTATCCACCGTGTACTTGAAATCGACCCCGCCGGCGGGCGCTACGGCCTGGGCAGCATCCGGTCCCAGAGCGACATCCACCCCGACGACTGGTTTCTGACCTGCCATTTCGTCGATGACCGCGTCATGCCGGGAACATTGATGTACGAGTGCTGCGCCCACACGCTGCGTATCTTTCTGCAGCGTATGGGATGGCTCAGCGACCGCCCCGACACCTGTTATGAGCCCGTTGCCGGTATTGCCAGTCGCCTGAAATGCCGCGGCCCGGTTACCCCCCGCACCCGCCACGTGGTCTACGAGGTTGAAGTCAAGGAACTGGGGTACGGCCCGGAGCCCTATGCCGTGGCCGACGCCCACATGTTCGCCGACGACCACCACATCGTCTCTTTCGACGACCTCACCCTGAAAATGACCAACGTCACACAAGCTGAAATCCAGACGCTGTGGCCCCGGACCCGACCCGGTCCGCTTTGCGACCGTGCGCAGCTCGAAGCTTTCGCCCGCGGCCGGCCCTCGGCCTGTTTCGGCCAGGCCTATGCACGCTTTGACAACGGCGACTTCGTAGCACGCCTGCCGTCGCCGCCGTTTCTTTTCCTCGACCGCGTTACCGACGCCGAACCGCCGGCCCTGCAGCTGGCACCCGGCGGCTGGATCACGGCCGAACATCACGTCCGGCCGAGCAACTGGTACTTTGCCGCCGATCGCAACCCGCACATGCCTTACTGCGTGCTGCTGGAATGCGCGCTGCAATCCTGCGGATGGCTGGCCGCCTATCTCGGATCGGCGCTTGCCAGCCGGGTTGGTTTGCACTTTCGCAATCTCGGCGGCCGGGGTCGCCTGGCAGCCGACGTGGGCCCCGGCCCACAGGAACTGTGCCTGCGGGCCCGCCTGACCAAGGTCAGCCAGGCCGCCGACATGATCATCGAGCATTTCGATTTTGAAATTCTGACAAGTGACCAACCGGTGTACACCGGCAGCACCTACTTTGGTTTTTTCACCCGTCGGGCGCTGTCGCGGCAAAATGGCATTGCAGATGCCGAGACGCGCTGCTGGCAGCCCGCCAAACCGGAAATCGCGGCTGCATCTTTCTGCGATTTCAAGGACATCCCGCCGCTCACCCCAGCAGCGGCGGCGCAAGGCCCTCCGAGAGATCCCGCCCGGGGCCTGCGCATGCCCGCTTCCGCCCTGCGCATGCTCGATCGCATCGAGGCCTACATTCCGGACGGCGGCCCCCACGGGCGCGGCTATATTCGCGGGATCAAACGCGTGGACCCGGACGAGTGGTTTTTTGCGGCCCACTTTTTCCAGGACCCGGTCTGGCCCGGTTCCCTGGGGATAGAAGCTTTCATCCAACTGCTGAAGCACGCGGCACTGGCACGCTGGCCACAGCTCGAAAAGGACCACTGCTTTTCGCTGGTCGTCGGGAAAGCGCACCGTTGGGTCTACCGCGGTCAGGTCACCCCGCAAAACCGGCACGTAACCGTCGAAGCCGTAATCCATCGCATTGACCCGCCGCCGCAACCGCGCCTGCTGGCCTCCGGATTCCTGAAGGTGGATGGCCTGTGCATCTATGAAATGCAGGATTTCGGCATTGCCCTTGTGCCGCAGCACTGAGCACGTTATATTTGTATGCCCTAAAAAAAACACAACACCATTTACCGCAGGTATAATCGCAAGATGCTTTTTTCGAATGTCTACATCGACGCCTTTGGCTACGAGCTGGCGCCCAACGTGCTGACTTCCGAAGACCTGGAGGAGCGCCTGGCACCGCTGTATGCCAAACTCCACTTTCAACCGGGGCAACTCGAAGCGCTCACCGGAGTGCGGGAGCGTCGCCTGTGGGGCACGGATTTCACCATGAGTCAGGGAGCGCTGCAGGCCGGCCGCAAAGCCCTGGACCAGTCGGCCGTGGACGTCTCTGACATCGGCATGCTGGTTTACGGCGGCGTCTGCCGGGACTGGCTGGAGCCGGCCACGGCCTGTGAAGTCGCCCATCGCCTGGGTGTGGGCCCCGAAGCCCAGATCTACGATGTCTCCAATGCCTGCCTGGGGGTTTTAAACGGCATGCTGCAGGTCGCCGCCGCCATCGAACTCAAGCAGATCGAGGCCGGTATGGTGCTCTCCTGCGAGTCCTCGCGCCAGATCATCGACATCTCGGTTCAGCGCCTGCTCGAATGCCCCACCATGGAGATGTTCAAGAAAACCGTGGCCACCCTGACCGGCGGCTCCGGCGCGGTGGCCGTCGTCCTCACCGGCGCTGCGGCCAACAGCCGTGGACACCGCCTGGCCGGCGGCGTTGCGCGCAGTGCGCCGGCCTACCATGACCTCTGCCGCTGGGGTCCGGAGCACGGCCGTTTGGCTGAAGGCACGCGTTTTATGGAAACCGATTCAGTGGCGGTGCTGAACCACGGGGTGGCCCTGGGCATCGAGACTTTCAGGGCTTTTCGCGCTGAACTGGCCTGGCCGGCGGACCTGCCCGACAAGGTGATCTGTCACCAGGTGGGCGCCACCCATCAGCGGACCATCCTGGAAAAGCTGGGCATCCCGGCGCACAAAGACTTTTCCACCTTTGCCCACCTGGGCAACATCGGCACGGTTTCGCTGCCCATCACGGCGGCCATTGCCTCTGAACGCCGGTTTCTCAAGCACCGCCAGCGAGTGGCCTTCCTGGGCATCGGCAGCGGGCTCAACTGCCTGATGCTTGGGCTGGAGTGGTAGGCCCATGCCGCCAGAACAGCCAAACCGGCCGCGAAAAAGCACCCGCAAAGAAGCGCCCACCCCAAACCGGCGGTACTTGGCCGGACACTACCCTTTCCGGTCCCACTTCCTGTCTTTGCACGGCCTGCGCTACCATTACCTCGACGAGGGAAGCGGCCCGCCGGTACTGATGCTGCACGGCAACCCCACCTGGTCCTTCTACTTCCGCCACCTGATATGCGGCCTGCGGGATTTCTGCCGGGTGATCGTGCCCGACCACATGGGCTGCGGCCTGTCGGACAAACCGCGGCCCGGCGGCTACGATTTCCGGCTTCAAAGCCGCGTGGACGACCTGGAAGCACTGATCGACGCACTGGGCATCCGGCGCGGCGTCACCCTGGTGATGCATGACTGGGGCGGTATGATCGGCATGGCATGGGCTGTGCGGCATCCCCGGCGCGTCGCACGCCTGGTGATTCTGAACACGGCCGCTTTCCTGCCGCCGGGCGGCAAAAAACTCCCCCTGCGGCTGCAGCTGGTGCGCCGGGGCGGCCCCCTGGCCGCCGGCGCGGTGCTGGGGCTGAACCTTTTTGCACGCGCCGCGGTTTACATGGCGCCGGCCCGGCCGCTTAAGCCCGAGATCCGGCAGGCCCTGCTGGCGCCCTACGCCACCCCGGCAAGCCGCTTGGCGACACTGTGGTTCGTGCGCGACATCCCGCTGTCTCGTTGCGACCCGTCCTATGAACTGGCCCGGAGGGTCGATGGCGGCCTGAAGCGCTTTAAAAACCGGCCGGCCCTGATCTGCTGGGGAGCTAAAGATTTCGTATTTGACACAGACTACCTTGCCGCCTGGCGCCGGCGCCTGCCGCAGGCCGAAGTGCATGTTTTTAAAAATGCCGGCCACTATCTGCTGGAAGATGCCCCCCAGGCGGTCAGCGCGAGGGTGCGGCACTTTCTGCAAAAAAACACCGGGGCGGTTTATCGGTCATGAGCGAAGCCTTCAACATCGCCGAACTGCTCAGCAACGCCGCACGCGCCCATCCCCACCGGCGGGCGGTGGTTTTTCCGCACACCCGCGACCGGTTTGGGCGCGTGGCCTATACCCACCTGACCTTCGCCCAGCTGGAGCGCGAATCCAGCCGTCTGGCCCGGGCACTTGGCGCATACGGCCTGGCGCCCGGCATGCGTACCATTGTGATGGTGCGGCCGAGCCTGGACTTTTTCGTGCTGACCTTCGCGCTCTTCAAGGCCGCAGCCGTACCGGTGGTCGTCGATCCGGGCATGGGGCTCTGGCGTATGCTGCACTGTCTGCAGTCCAGCCGGCCGCAGGCCTTCATTGGCATCCCGCCGGCGCATGCCCTGCGAAAATGCTTCCCCAAATTTTTCCGCAGCGTGTCGGTCTGGGTCACGGTGGGGAAACGGTGGTTCTGGGGCGGCACGACCCTGGCGCACCTGTCGCGGTCGCCATTTGCACCGCTTACGCCGACCACCACCGGCGCCGACGACACGGCGGCCATTTTGTTCACCACCGGCAGCACCGGTCCGGCCAAGGGCGTTGTTTACACGCACGCCAACTTCCGGGCCCAGATCCACCAGATACGGGAGGCCTTCGGCATCCGTCCGGGGGAAATCGACCTGCCCACTTTTCCATTGTTCGCGCTGTTCGACCCGGCCCTGGGCATGACCGCCGTCATACCGGACATGGACCCCACCCGGCCGGCGCACGTGGATCCGCGCAAAATCATCGAAGCTGTCACCAATCACGGCGTCACCAACATGTTCGCCTCCCCGGCCCTGCTGGACCGCGTGGGGCGCTACGGCCGGGCCCACGGCATCAAACTGCCCTCCTTGAAACGCGTCGTGTCGGCCGGAGCGCCGGTGTATCCGGAAAATATCGCGCGCTTTGCCGGTATGCTGGCTGCGGGCAGCGAGATCCATACGCCTTACGGCGCCACCGAGGCCGTCCCGCTGACATCCATCGCCAGCGCCGAAATTCTGGGCAAGACCCGGGAACTGAGCGAACAGGGCTACGGCATGTGCGTGGGGCGACCGTTGGCCGGCACGCGGCTGCGCATCATTACGATCAGCGACGGGGCCATCGAAAACTGGCGACCGGAACTGGAGGTGCCCGATGGGGAAATCGGCGAAATCGCTGTTTGCGGAGACCTGGTCACCCGCCGCTATTTCGAGAACCCGGCTGCCGACCGGCTGGCCAAAATTGCAGACGGCGACCGTTTCTGGCATCGCATGGGTGACCTGGGATGGATCGACAAACGGGGCCGCCTGTGGTTCTGCGGCCGCAAGAGCCAGCGTGTCGTCATGCAGCGGCAGATGCTCTACACCGTGCCCTGCGAAGCGATCTTCAACCGTCACCCCGCCGTACGGCGCAGCGCGCTGGTGGGCATCGGGCGGCCGCCGCACCAGCAACCGGTCATGTGCGTCGAGCTGCGCCGGCGGGTCAAGCGCGCCGCAAAAGCCAAAATCCAGCGTGAACTGCTGGCACTGGCGAAGCAGAGCCCATTAACCGCCGCCATTTCCACCATTTTGCTGCACACCGACTTTCCGGTTGACATTCGCCACAATTCGAAGATATTTCGTGAAAAGCTGGCAGTCTGGGCGCAAAAGCGGCTCGGCCCGGATGCTGAAACCAGAAGGTAATCCGAGACAGCGGAGAAAATCCATGGGCGCCGACCCGGTTTTCATTCTCTTAACCATCCTGGCAGCGGTTCTGATCGGCTACTGGATGACCCATCAGGCCAGAAAAAAGCGGCGCCCGCCGCAGGCGGCCGGCATGCCGCCGACTGCCCGACAATCCCAGAAAGAAAAAAACGCAATGTTAACGGAACTCAACGCCGAACTCGACCGGCTCGGGGCACTGCTGCAACCGACGAAGCAGACCGAGCCGGGTCCCCAGATGCATGTACTGAAAAGTCTGCGTCTGATCAGCGCGCAGCTTATGCAGTTGCACAAGCGCCTGGAAACCTTGGAGCGTGAGGCCGCCGATGCGCGACGCCTGCAGCAGCAGTACGACAAGCCTTGAGGGCCGGTGAATGCGTCGCGTGCGTGCGCCAGCGCGCGCCGCGGTCCGCCTGCCGCACGGACATGCCACCATAACGACCATGAAAGGAAATTCTCATGGAACTTGAAGATAAAAGCGTCATCATTCTCGTGGAGCAGATGTTCAATATCCAGGAATTCTGGTATCCCTACTACCGCCTCAAGGAGGCCGGAGCACAGGTCACCGTGGTGGGATCGGGCAGCGCCATGGTGTACGCCGGCAAGGACGGCACCACGGTCAAGGCGGACCGCAACGCCGATCAGGTGGCGGCCGCTGATTTCGACGCCGTTGTCATCCCGGGCGGTTACGCACCGGACATGATGCGCCGCCATGCGCCCATGGTGCGGCTGGTGGCCGACATGTTCGCGGCCGGCAAGGTGGTGGCCGCCATCTGCCACGCCGGTTGGATGCTGGCGTCGGCGGGCATTCTCACCGGCCGAACGGTCACTTCGTTTTTCGCCATCAAGGACGATGTGACCAACGCCGGCGCGACCTGGGTCGACCGCGAAGTCGTCGTCGACGGCAACCTGATCACCAGCCGCATGCCCGACGACCTGCCGGCCTTCCTGCGCGCCATCATCGCCGGGATGAAAGGGTAAGGCCGGTAACCGGTATCGGCACCCCCCCATCCGGAGCACTATCGGCCGCCACGGTAGCGCGCATCGAGGATCACCACGCGCCCGCGGTCGGTGGCGGAACGAATCAGGCGGCCAATTCCCTGCCGCAGCTTGATATCTTTGTCGTAGTGGTAACGCCGCCAGTAGCGCTCGGGCGGAAACATCGCCCTGCGGGCCAGCAGTACCGGATCCTGCGGCGACGGATAGGGTATGCGCGTGATGATCACCTGGGTTAAGGTGTCGCCCTTGAAATCGACACCGTACCAGAACGTATCGACCCCCAGCAGCACGCTTTCTTTCACACTGCGGAAGGCGTCGCAGAGGCCCACGGTGGAGCGGCCGGGCTGCTGTACCAGCAGCGGCAGGGCCGCAGCCTGCATGGCCGGCTGTATTTTGCGGGCAATGACGGCCAGATCGCTGTAACTGGCAAAGAGCACCAGCGTCCGCCCCCTGTTTTTTCTGATCAGCTGCGGCAGGCGGGCGGCGACCGAATCCAGCCATGCCGCCTTGTTCCGATAACGGCCGCTGACGGCATCGTCGGGCACCACGATCTCAAGACGGTCGTCTGAAAAGCACGTCGGGAGAGATTGAAACCGCACGCACCGCGGACGGCCGCAGGGGCCCTCGAGCGGTTCGTCCAGTCCGACGATTTCGCTGAAATCATCGAAACGCTCTTTAAAGCGCAGGGTGGCGGCGATGAATACGACGCTGTCGCGCTTTCTGTAAATGTTTTCACGAATGATCCCGCCGACTTCCACCGGTGCCGCCGCCAGCACGTGGCGCCGTTTGAAAAGCCGGTAGGTCAGAACGCTGTTTTCCAGTGCCGTGCACGTGCCGATCTGATGCAGGCAGTCCCCGTAATTGGTCAGCAGCCTGAGCTCCGCACGCATCTTGCGGAAGGTCCGCAGTGCCACCTTGAGGACACGGCGGTTTTCCTCTTCCAGCAGGATCTCCAGCCCGCGCCGGACGGTTTTCAGGGCCGCCTGGATCGCCTGCAGATGGTCCAGCAGCCGCCCCTGGCGGTAACGTGGGTGCACCGTCGGCAGCACGGCCTCCGCCATGGGCCGCAGCGACGGATCGATGCGGCGCAGCACATCCCCCAATACGTCCGTTTCGTATTGCAGCCGGTCGATGCCGCCCAGGGCATCGCGCACCGTCGTCCGCAGCGTAGCCGGTGCGCGACGGCCGATTTTTTGCAGGCTGCGTGCGAGATAACCGCCGGCTTTGGCGACGTCGGCCGTATCGGCTTCCAGAGTGTGCGCATTGCGCACCGCTGACTCGAAATGATTGGCCTCGTCAATGATGCAATGTTGGAATCGTCCGGCGAGCACGGGATCCTGCTCCAGCAGCGCCAGCTTGTGATGGTTGGTGACCACCAGGCGCGCACTGCAGGCCTGGGCGGCGGCGGCCTGCGCGGGGCAGGACAGGTGTTTTGGTGTGCACCCGCTGCGGGCGCTGACCAAATCCCGCACGTGGCTTAAAAACAGGTCGTTATCGAGGACGCTGCGCACTGCGTCCCCGATGCCTTCGACATCGGCTTGGCGGTACCAGAAGATGCTGTTTAAAAAGTAAAGCCAGCTGAGCAGGCGGCCGCCGCGGTCGCCCTCTTCATAAGCGTCGTCGAGCTTCTGTGCACACACATAGCTTGATTTGCCCTTGAGCAGCGCGGCCGGTATGTCGGCATAGAGTCCGCAGCTCTTCCTGGCAACAGCGATTTCCCTGGTAAAAATCTGCTCCTGGAGGTTTTTGGTATAGGTGGAAATGATCACCCGCGCGTGAGGGTTGCGGTACAAAAACTCCAGCGCCGGGATCAGGTACCCCTGGGTTTTTCCTGTGCCGGTGCCGGCCTCCAGGCAGAGGATACCGCTTTCGTTGAAAGCGCGCGCAATGCTGTTGGCGAAAGAGGCCTGCAGCGGCCGGAACTGAAAACCCGGCGCATGTTCTGCCAACTGCTGGAAGCGCTCGGCGAGCGCATCCTCCGGTATGCTGCGGCACGGCGGTTTTTCGTCCGGCTCCGCCCCGGGAAAGGCCGCGCGCTGCAAAAACGCCTGCCAGTTCCCGGTATCCGGACGGCTGCAGGGATCGAAAAGCCCGCCGAAGAACTCACGGTAGCGGCGTGCGGTCTGCACCAGCAGCGTACCGAACAGCGAATCGCTCTTTTCAAGAAAGTACCGCAGCGCCGGTGCCGCGGCATGCTGGCGGTCGCTGAGCAGCCGGCCGGTCAGGTGTTTGAAAAGATCCATGGACAGCTGCACCTGTTCGGCGGCGGAAAAACTGATCTGTTCGCGGTCTTTGCCGTGGATGTATGACCACAGGCGGCGCGGCGCGTGGCTGTGCAGATGAGGCACCAGAAACTCAGCGGCGAAGTTTAAGTCCAGGCAGCGCGCAACGCCGCAGAACGCAGCCAACTCGGCCAGATCTTCGCCGCTGTTCAAGGTCAGGATAAAAGGCGCATCGGCCAGAAAACACCGGATCTGCTCCCGGACTTCATCTGCCGGCGGTGCCCGGTGCAGCTTTTCCCGGGAGAGATTGGAGCGGTAGCGCTCGCCAGCGCCGAAGGCGGTGTAGGAAACCAGGGAGCTGAAGCGCCGCCGCGCTTCTGCGGGGGCAACGATGGCGGCGGCAAGTGCGTAGATGCGGTTTCCGCCGCAGGCCTGCCGGCCGCAGTGCGCGTACACAAAGGGGAGTTTTTCGATTTTTTCGCCAAATGGCGCCAGCATTGCGCGTCTCGTTTCATTCAAGCCGTGTCGACGATCTGCGCCATGCGCGCCACAATGTCAGGGACATCCGCCGTGGACACGCCGGGAAACCAGATCTTTTGCGGGTAGATCAACACATTGGGCCCGTCCGCGCACAGACCCAGACAGCCGGACGGCGACACCCGCACCTTGCCCCGCCAGCCGCGCTCGCCGACTTCCTTTTTCAGCGCCGCACGCACCTGGGCGCTGTTGCCATCGGCGCATGACTTGCGGCGGCCCTGACGATCGTTGGTACAGACCAATACGTGGCAGATGTAGGGTGACCTGCGCGTGGTGGGCATCAATAGAATCCTTTCTCGTAACCGGGCTGCTGCATCCCGCAGGGGCCGCCGCTCAGTTGCCGGCCCCCTGCCGGAAGACCCGCCAGCAGCCGCTGTAGTATCCCAGGCTGGACAGAAACAGCGCGCCTCCGATGGTGATGTAGACAGGCGCCAGCAGGTATTTGGGAATCGGTGAATGGCGCAGGGAAATTCCCAGGGCAACCATCACCACGATGATCAGATAGCTCCTCCAGGCCTGAAAGGCAAAGATACAGCTCTTGGCCGGCAGGCGGCAAACGCGGGCAATGTTTTTACCGGCAATTTTCGAAAACCCGAAACGATGGACGAGCAACGCGCCCGTCAATCCACACAAAGCGATCGTGACGCCCAGCTTGATGGGGACGGCGCGCAGCCATACATAGCCCATACGGCAGAGCACCACACCCACCGCGCTCCAACTGATGCCCGCCAGCACCAGCAGCCAGTGTTTGGAAACGCCCGGTTTGTAACGCTGCAGGGTCATCATGTGCTCCACGCACGCCTTGTGGGCCGTGCGTTGATTTGTTTTTGTTTTCAATATACCAACTGCCAAGGTTGCCGTCAACTGCCGTCCAATCGCACGCTGTGGCCGGCATATCCGCCGGTCCGGCCCGTGCTGCACATCTAATTCACTTGACCCGCAAACGCCCTTTTGGCATACTCTTTTCTTGTAAGGATTTTTGAAAGGAGAGGAAACCCATGCGCTGGAAACAATTTTTAACGCCCGTAAAATCCCTGGATGCCGCCGAGGCCCGGGATTTCATGCAGACCCGTTCGGCCGAATCTTTCACCATCCTGGATGTCCGCCAGCCGGAGGAGTACCAGGCCGGTCACCTGCCGGGCGCCAAACTGATACCGCTTCCCGAGCTTTCAGAGCGCCTGGGCGAGATCAACCCCCAGAAGCCTACCCTGGTCTACTGACGGGTGGGCGGGCGCAGCCGGGTGGCTGCGCAAATGCTGGCCGGCAAAGGCTACCAGGTATACAACATCTCCGGCGGGATCAAGAAATGGGACAGCCCGGCCGCCTATGGCCTGCCGGAACAGGGGTTAGAGCTCTTTAGCGGGCATGAATCCCCCCAAGAAACGTTGACCGTGGCCTTCGCCCTTGAAGAAGGCCTGCGCGAGTTTTACCTGTCCATGCGCAAACAGGTGCAAAACAACGATGTAAAACAGCTTTTCAGCCGCCTTGCGGCCATCGAAATCAAGCACCAGGAACGCCTTTTGAATGAATACAACGCGTTGTCGGGCGAAGCGTGGACCCACGAGACGTTTGCCGCAAAACAGGCGGCCCCGGCCATGGAGGGTGGTTTGACCACCGCAGAGTACCTGCGCATCTTTGACCCGGACCTCGAGTCGACGGCCGACATCGTTTCGCTGGCCATGTCCATCGAAGCCCAGGCTTTCGACCTCTATCAACGGGCGGCGGAAATCGGTTCCAACCCCCACAGCCGATCCGTGCTGAAACGTATTGCCGAAGAGGAGCGCACCCATATGGCGCAGCTGGGGAAGCTCATGGCGCAACTGAGTGACGACGGCTGAATTCATCCGAAACGGTTCATCCAACCAAGGGAGAAAGCATGCCCAGACATCTCGTGCTCATCGGCGGCGGCCATGCGCACATGGTAACCCTTGCCCATCTGCGGAACTTCACGCAAAAGGGCCACCGGGTCAGCGTAATCGGGCCGTCACCCTATCACTACTATTCAGGCATGGGCCCGGGCATGCTGGGCGGCACCTACACCCCGGAGGAAATCCGCTTTGCCACGCGCCATGTGGTCGAGAAAGACGGCGGCACATTCATCACGGACAAAGTGGTGCGCATCGATGCGCGCCAGCGCGAAATTTTTCTGGAATCCGGCCAGCGCCTGTCTTACGATGTGCTGTCCTGCAACGCCGGCAGCTACGTTCCGCAACCGCGGATGACCGCCGCCAGTGCCGACATTTTCGGTGTCAAGCCCATCGAAAAACTGATCGATGCACGCACGCGCATCCTCGAAAAAGCGGGACGGCGGCATATTTCGGTCGGTATCGTGGGCGGCGGCCCCTCCGCGGTGGAAATTGCCGGAAACGTCTGGCAGCTGGCGAAACGCCATGCCGCCCACATGCCGGACATTGCAATCTTCGCCGCCAGCCGCCTGATGAAAACCTTTCCGGACAGCATCCGCAAAATGGCCGTACGCTCCCTCACGCGGCGCAGCATCCAAATCCTCGAACACAGCCGCGTGAACGAAATCACAGATGGCCGGATCCGCCTTGAAAACGGCCACGAGCAGGCCTGCGACCTGATTTTCCTGGCGCTGGGTGTCAAACCGTCGCAGATTTTTTCCCGCTCCGGCCTGCCCACCGGACCCGACGGCGGCCTGCGTGTCAACCGCTACCTGCAGTGCGTGGCCTACCCGGAAATATTCGGCGGCGGGGACTGCATCTACTTCGAGGACCACCCTCTGGACAAGGTGGGTGTTTACGCCGTGCGCCAGAATCCGGTCTTGTATCACAATCTCATGGCTTCTCTGGAGGACAGGCCGCTTGAGCCTTTTCATCACGGCGGCGCCTATCTGCTGATCTTCAATCTGGGGGGCCGCAGGGGAATTTTGCACAAGTCGGGCATGACCTTCGGCGGCTGGCCGGCGTTTATCGCCAAGGACTACATCGACCGCCGCTTCATGCGCCGCTTTCAGGCTATCGAGTGAGCATTGGGGTTATTGGGGTTATTGGGTTCGTAATTTTTTTTCTTTGGGTTTACCCGTCGCTGCCAGCCAGGCGGCGTGGCGAATGCCGGTAAGCACCCCGGGCTTGCACGGGGTAATCTACATTTATACGCAAGATCCGGGTAGAAGGAGGAAAACGAAAGGGGGAAACCGCCAGCCATGAAAACTTTCATCAAAGTCATGAAAGCCCTGTCCGACCCCAACCGCGTAAAAATCGTAAAGATGCTGCAGGTTAAAACCATGTGCGTCTGCGAGCTGCAGAGCGCGCTGGGCATTTCCCAGCCAAGTGTTTCCAAGCATCTGAAGATCCTGGAGGACGCCGGCCTGGTGGACTTTCAGAAGGACGGCCTTTGGGTCAATTATTTTCCCGCCGACGACCGCAACAACCACTACGTGGCCAGCATGCTGGACAATCTGCGCCACTGGCTCGACGACGATCCGCAGGTAGCTGAACTGCTCAAGAAAGCGCCCTTTCTGAACCGTGAAACGCTCTGCGGCAAGTAGCTCCCTTGGTGCGCCTTCCTCTTGCACGTTCGTGCGGCAGATCGACGCACCACCCGCTGATGCCGGTTTAACGCCGACCAGCCGGCCTGTAGGCGTTAACCGCACGTCAAGGACAACCATCCATGCTGCAAATCTCTGACAGAGTCTCCCGCATTGCCGCCTCCAAAACGGTTCAGATCGGCGAACTGGCGCTGGCGATGCAACTTCGGGGCCGCGATGTCATCCAGCTGGCCACCGGTGAGCCGGACTTCGACACGCCGGCTGTCATCAGAAACGCCGCCATAGACGCTATTTCCCGTGGAGCCACACGCTACACACCGGTCAGGGGCACGCCTGAAATCAGGGCGGCCATCTGCCGCAAACTGTCCCGCGACAACCAGCTCCACTGCACCGATGACCAGATCATGGTCACGGCCGGTGCCAAACAGGCGCTGGCGCTGGCTATAGAAGTCCTGGTCGGTGCCCGCCAGGAGGTCATTGTCCCGACGCCTTACTGGGTGAGTTATCCGGAAATGGTCAAACTGGCCGACGGCATACCGGTGTTTACGCCCCTGCGGGCCGATCTGGGCTACAAACTCAGCCCCGACGACCTGTCACGGGCGATCAGCGCACGCAGCCGGGTGCTGATTCTGAACACGCCCGGCAACCCCGCCGGCAACGTTTATACCCGTGAAGAATTGCTTTCCATCGCCGATGTCTGCCGCCGGCACGGCATCCGTATTCTCTCGGATGAAATCTACGAAAAGATCGTCTTTAACGGCCGGCACCACAGCATTGCCGCATGCGACCGGCGCATCGCTGACCTGACAGTGACCATCAACGGCTGTTCCAAGGCCTTTGCCATGACCGGCTGGCGAATCGGATACGCCGCCGGACGCGCCGATATCATCGCCGCCATGGCCAAGCTGGCCGGCCAGCGCACGACCTGCCCCAGCTCCATCTCGCAGGCCGCAGCATCCGCCGCTCTGGACTGCCGGCCGGGAACCATCTCTGACATGACGGACGCCTACCGACGGCGCCGGGACCTGATGGTCGCCGGCCTGAACGCCGCTGGCATCCGTTGCCGCAAGCCGGCGGCGACCTTCTACCTGTTCGCCGACATCCGGAACCTGCTCGGCAGAAAATACCGCAAACAGGAACTTACCAGCTCCCAGGATTTCACCATGCGGCTGCTGGAGCATGCCGGCGTGGCCGTCGTGCCCGGTGAAGCTTTCGGTGCACCACACCACATCCGGTTGAGCTTTGCCGCCGCCCGCAAAACCATCGAACAGGGAATCGAGCGCATCGCGGCTTTTATCGGCCAGTTGTCGTGATCGCTTCTCATGCCCAGCCTGAAACCTTCCGGCGGCGCCCCGTCGCTTGACAACCTTCCGGATCAGTGCAATCTTTCAGACACGGCACGTATCCATGCAGCTTGAAACCGCTTTTGCAAACAGGCAATATGTGAACCGGAACAGCCACGAGGACACAACCCCGGCACCATCCGCCAGGCTGGTGCTGACCGCGCTGGGAGTGGTGTACGGCGATATCGGCACGAGCCCGCTCTATGCCGTGCGCGAGTGTTTCCGGGGCGCGGGCGGCCTGGCGGTCAGCGCCGCCAACGTGCTGGGGATTCTCTCGCTCGTCTTCTGGTCCCTCATCCTGGTGATCTCGCTGAAGTATCTGCTCTTTGTCATGGACGCCGACAATCGCGGTGAAGGCGGCATCCTGGCGCTGACCACCCTGGTCCTCAGAATCCGCAAAATCAAACCAGTACGCCTTGTGGTTCTGGGCACACTGGGACTGTTCGGCGCGGCCCTGCTGTATGGCGACGGCATGATCACCCCGGCCATTTCAGTGTTAAGCGCCGTGGAGGGCCTCAATGCGGCCACCCCCCTTTTCCAGCCATACGTCATCCCCATCGCTCTTTTCATTCTGGTGTTGCTTTTTTCTTTCCAGCACCACGGCACCGCCGGGATCGGCGCGGTTTTCGGTCCTGTCATGCTGGTCTGGTTCACGGTGATCGGCCTTCTGGGTCTGGTGTCGGTTTTACAAAACCCACGGGTTCTGGCGGCATTCGACCCGCGATATGCGTGGGCCGTTTTTTCACATAACGGCTGGCGGGCTTTCGTCGTACTGGGAACGGTCTTTTTGGTGGTCACCGGCGGAGAAGCGCTGTATGCCGACATGGGGCACTTCGGCAAAAGGCCCATTCAGACGGGATGGTTTGCCTTCGTCTTTCCCGCCCTGCTGCTCAACTACTTCGGCCAGGGCGCCCTGCTGCTCGGCCACCCGGGGGCCGTGGAAAACCTGTTTTACAAACTGGCACCGGCCTGGGCCTTATACCCTATGGTGATGCTGGCTACGGCCGCCACGGTTATTGCCTCGCAGGCCGTGATTTCCGGTGCCTTTTCTCTGACACGCCAGGCGGTTCAGCTGGGATACTGCCCCCGTCTGGCCATTGTGCATACATCGCCGGAACAGATCGGGCAGGTTTATGTGCCGTCGGTCAACTGGCTCCTGATGTTGGGCACCGTGGGCCTGGTCCTGGGATTTCGCCACTCCGGCAGCCTGGCTGCGGCTTACGGCATCGCCGTATCGGCAACCATGGTGATAACCACAATCCTCGTGTTTTTCGTCGCCCACCGCCGCTGGAAATGGCACCTGGCCGTTGCGTTGCCGGCTTGTGCCGGGCTGCTGTGCGTCGACCTGGCCTTTTTCAGCTCCAACATCACCAAAGTCGTTTCCGGTGGATGGGTGCCCCTGCTGGTGGCTTCCGCCGTTTTTGCCGTGATGACGACCTGGAAGCAGGGACGCAGGCTCCTCAAGCGCAAGCTGGATGCCAGGGTGGTGCGTCTCAAGACTTTCCTCAATGAAATATCCGGCCAAAACCCGATCCGGGTACCGGGAACAGCCGTGTTTCTGACGGCCAACCCAAATGGTGTGCCCACTACACTGGTGAGCAATTTCAAGCATAACAAAATTCTGCATGCGCAGGTGATCCTGCTCAATGTGACCACCCGGGAGATACCGCGTGTCTTTCCATCCGAACGCATCGACCTTCAGGATATCGGCAATGGGTTCTTTCGCGTGATGCTCAACTACGGCTTCAGCGAACACCCTGACATCCCGAGGGCGTTAAAAAAGCTGCGCATCGCCGGCGCACCCTTCGATCCCGACCGGACGACTTTCTTTTTGGGCCGCGAAAACCTGCTGGTCAGTAAAGACGCCGCCATGCCCGCCTGGCGCAAACAGCTCTTCGTTTTTCTGTCCCGCTCGGCCCGCGACCCCACAAAATTTTTCAGGATTCCCTCCCGGCAGGTCATTGAACTGGGGGTGCAGGTTGAGCTGTAGACAGGAGTGCAAACATGAAACCGGCAAGTAAAATCTTTTGCAACGTAACATAGGTAGCAGAAATTGTTGTTTCCCCAAAATATTATTTAAAAAACAGCGAATTGGTTTTCAATTTACCGGGACGGCTATCAGGGGGCATTGCAAGCGCAGGGAGAAATTATGGAAAAGCGCAGGGATCCAAGGATTTGCAAAAAAATCCCGATTTGCTGGCAGCCGGTCACTTCGCACTGCAGCTGTGAGACCAGTGACGCAATGATGATCAACCACAGCCGCAATGGGCTTTATTTTGAATCAGACCGCTTGATCCCGGAACGAACGATTATCTGGATCAGATTGAAAACATTCCGGTCCGATGATGACCAGAAAGCCTGCAGCGATCTTCGCTGCGTTACGGCAGCCGAAGTGAAATGGACGCAGAGGCGATCAGACGGTGCGCGTGTATATTATGGCGTCGGTGCAAAATACTGCTGAAGTGTCTGCGGACCAGCGCATGGGCTTCGGTGCCCGGCAGTTCAAAACAAAAGCATGCACCCGACACTGCGAATCTCCTTGTGCGCCGAAAACGTCAACAACCGGCCTGCGGACGAAACTGATCGCAATGGGTTAAGGAGAAGATGATGAAAAAGTGGAAACGCTGGCTGCTTATATCAATTCTAGCGCTGGCAGCGGCTGGCGCCGGTGTCGTTGCCTTCAGCCTCGTTTTTGTGAATTTTCTCGTCAACCTGGAGTGGTTTACGGCGCTGCATTATGGTGGTTACTTCTGGTTGCGGCTGACATACAAGTACATCATTTTCAGCGGGGCAACGCTTCTGTTTTTTGCCATTTTTTTCTTTAATTTCTGGATCGCGTCGCGCTACCTGGGGGCTAAAATCGAACCCCGGTCACAAAAAAAAACCCATGTCCCGCAAGCGCTACCGGGAGTTGATCCGCATGTTCCGGTCCGGCTCCCTGAAGCTTTATACACCGCTGTCGCTGATTGTGGCGATCACGGTTTCATTGCCGCTCTATCGTCAGTGGGAGGCCGCCCTGTTTTATTTATTCGGCCCCAACGTCGCGACTCTGGATCCGATGTTCAGCAAGCCGGTCAGTTACTATCTTTTCTCGCTGCCCATCTACCTCATCCTCCAGCACCGCCTGCTCATTGCCGTATCCATCCTCTTTCTGGCAATCCTGTTCCTTTACTGGCTCGAGCACCGGATGCTTTCAGGTGAAAACCGGCACTTGCCGCGGGGTGCCCGTACCCATCTGAGCATTTTGATTTTCACGATCGTGGCCATTCAAGTCTGGGGATACATTCTGCAGCGCCATGAGCTGGTCTACACGGCCGCCCATGAGCCTTTTTTCTTCGGGCCTGGTTTCGTGGAAATGTGGATCATCCTGCCGCTGATCTGGATCTGTATGCTCCTTTTTGCGGCGCTTGCATTTTCATCGGCCTATTTCATCCATTACCGCAAGGGCCTGAAAACGACGATTGTCATCGCCGTCGCTTTTCTTGCCGCTACCGGGCTGCGGTATTCATCGTACCTGCCGAAGATGACGGAAAAATACATCGTCAAACCCAACGAAATCATCCGCGAGAAACCATACATTACCGCTAATATCGTTTCCACGTTGGCGGGTTACAAACTCGATCAGGTTAAAATCAAACCCTTTCACACGGAGCCCATTCCCTGGCGAGTTACTCCCAACGTCAAAGAAATCATCCACAATATACCCGTGTGGGAAAAAGAGATCCTGGATCAGGTTTACGAACAACTACAGGCCATCCGGCCCTACTACGATTTTCGGGGCATCGATGTCGACCGATACCGGGTGGGGAAAGTCTACCAACAGGTTTATCTTTCGGCCCGGGAAATGAGCACCGCCAAGCTCCCGGACTACGCCAAAAGCTGGGTGAACCGGCATTTACAGTACACCCATGGGAACGGCCTGGTCATGACGCCGGCGGCCCAGGGAGGGAATCAGTTCATGACCTGGTTCATCCAGGACATACCGCCGCGCTCCCGATACGGCTTTACGATCAAAGAACCCAAAATCTACTACGGTACGGAATCTTATCCCTTTGTCATTGCGCCCAACACCGTGGGCGAATTCGACTACCCCAAGGGCCCGACCAATGTCCTGACCAACTACAGCGGCACAGGCGGGGTGCCGGTCTCCTCCCTGTTCCAGAGGTTTCTGCTCGCCGTTTACTTTAAAGATAAAAATATCTTTTTCACCACCAAGTCCACCGACCGCAGCCGGTTGCTCTTCAGGCGCAATATCCTGGAGCGCATCGCGGCCCTGACGCCTTTTGTAAAACTGGATGACGATCCGTACATCGTCATCACATCGAAAAAACTGTACTGGATCGAAGACGGCTTCACGACTTCGCGTTGGTATCCTGATTCCGAGTACACGCGGGAAAAGGGGAGAAAGTACAACTACATCCGGGATGCCTTAAAAATCATCGTCGATGCATACACCGGGCGTGTCACCTACTTTGTCTCTGATCCCTCGGACCCCATCATCAGGGCTTACCAACGCATGTACCCCGGCCTTTTTCAGCCCCTGGACAAGATGCCTCCGGAACTGCGGAAGCACATCCGTTACCCCAGGGATATTTTCCACACCCAGATGAATATCTACTCCAAATATCACCAGACCGATCCGGAGCTATTTTACCGCCAGGAGGATATCTGGAGCTTTTCGAGAACCTACCGCCATGAAAAACCCTTTGAAATAAAGCCCTACTATCTGACGCTGAATCTGTTCCGACCTGACAAATCGGAATTTTTGTTATTGATTCCCATGAGCCCCAAAAGCCGCGACAACTCCCGTGCGCTTGCCATCGCCCGATGTGACGGCAAAAATTACGGCAAGCTGGTCGTGTACAGTTTCCCCACGGAAGAGCAGGTTTACGGGCCGGCGCAGATTGATGCCCTGATCGATCAGAATACCAGTATCGCCAAGCAGTTTACCCTTTGGGACCAGATTGGCTCGGAAGTCATCCGCGGCCGCATGATTCTCCTGCCCGTCGGGCAGGTGATTCTTTACATCGAACCCATGTACCTGCGGTCCTCGACCCGCTCTCCCATTCCGGAGCTCAAGCGCCTGATTGTCAGCCAGGGTGCTGCCGTGGCCATGGACGTCACCTTGGCATCCGCCCTGAAGAAGCTGGAGAGAACCCTCAAATCCAAAAACAGGGAAACCCTGGAGCAGTTCCCGGTACCTAAAATTGTCAAACCCGGCAAAGCTCCCCCTATAACGCCCAAGGGCCGCCAGGCAGTGCCGGCGCCCAAGCCCAAAACTTCCTCGAAGTAAAAGCCTTTTCAGCCAGACTGTGGGGCGGTTACAAAAGAGGTGAGAAAACCCGGCAGATGTCTTCGGCAAAACGGCGGCCCCTGCCCTTTGCATGCATGTCCGCCGCCGAAAGTTGGCGTGATTTTTGCATGAGCAGCCGCATATTGTCCAGCACGATGGCGACATCGTCAGCATCGTATAAAAAAGTCGCAATTTCAAAGTTGAGCTGAAAACTGCGAATATCCATGTTGGCCGATCCGATGATGGCCAGCTGGTGATCCACGGCGATCATCTTGGCATGCAGCATGCCGGGTGTGTAGTGGTAGATTCCCACGCCCGCGCGAAGGAGGTCCGGCAAAAACGAACTTCCCGCCAGGTCCACCAGCGGGTGGTTGGAGTGTTGCGGCAGAATCAGCCGTACGTCGCAGCCCATGCGGGCGGAAAGCTCCAGCGCAGCTGCCAGGGGATCGTCGGGCACAAAGTAGGGCGTCACGACCCAGATGCTCTGGCGGGCCTGGTTCAGGGCCGCCAGCACACCGGAGTACAGGGGCCGCAGCGGCATGTCCGGACCGCCGCCTACCACCTGAACGATGGAACCGTCCCCCGGGCCTACGCACGCCTCCTGCACCGGCGGCAGCGCATCCACGGTCTCCTGGGTGCTGAACACCCAGTCCTGCCAGAAGATGCTGCGCACATCGCCCGCTACGGCACCGTCGATCAGAATGGCGACGTCTTTCCAGCGGTCGGCTTTTGGCTGGGGCCCCAGGTACGCATCCGCCAGGTTCATGCCCCCCAGCATGGCACTGCTGCCGTCCACAATGGCCATCTTGCGGTGATTTCTCAAATTGGCGGACCAGCGCCGCCGCAGCGGTAAGATCGGCAGGAAAATTCCTACCCGGCCGCCGGCCTCACGCACCGGCTGCACGAATTTTCCCCGGCTGCGCAGGCAGCCCAGTGCGTCCAGCAGCAGCCGGACCTGAACGCCCTGGCGCGCCTTACGGGATAAGGCGCCGACGACACCGGCGCCGACCGCGTCGCGGCCCAGGATGAACGTCGCAATCTCGATGGAAACCTGTGCCCGGTCGATCATTTCCATCAAGGCGCCATAGGCATCCACGCCGTCGGCCACGATGCGCACCCGATTCCCGGCCTCCGGGGGGTACGCACCTGTTTTCTGTAACAATCGGCAGATCCCGGCATGTCCGGCGGAAAGAGACGCAATCACACTGCGTGCACCCGGCTTGCGGATGTCAACGGGATTGCCTTTGATCTGCCGGATACGTTCGATGGTGCGGCCGCCGATTAAAAAGTACAGCGGCACGCCCAAAAATGGAATGACGGCGATCACCAGCAGCCAGGCAATGGTCGCCCCGGGATGGCGGCGTTCCAGTAAAATGCGCGGAATCAGCAGAATCGCCAAGAGGTAACCGACGATTTCCTGCAGGTGCGCGACCAGCCAGTGCGACAGCGTCATGTTTGGCTTCCGCTTTCTTTCGCCAAAACAGTGCTCACGCTGCCGTGCCTGCCGCGGCTTCGTGGGCCTGCGTTTTAAGAATCGCCGCCACTTCCTCTCCTGAAAGCACTTCTTTTCGCTCCAGTTCAGCGGCCAGGGCGTCCAGCAGGGCCCGCTTTTCGGTCAGCAGGGTGCGCACTTTCTGGTAGCGTTCTTCGACGATGCGCTTGACTTCGGCATCGATCATGCGGGCGGTTTCTTCGCTGTAGTTTTTCTCCTCCCCATAATCAGTGCCCAAAAACAGGGATGTGCGTTTTTTGCCGAAGGTCAGCGGGCCCAGTTCTGGGCTCATGCCGTACGCGCAGATCATGTTGCGTGCAATTTCCGTGGCCCGTTCAAGATCGTTCTGGGCACCCGTCGAGATGTCGTCAAAAACGATCTCCTCGCTAACCCTTCCACCGAGCAGAATGGCGATCTGGTCCAGCAGTTCGTTGCGCGTGGCCAGAAACTTCTCTTTTTCAGGAAGCTGCAGCGTGTACCCCAGGGCGCCGATACCGCGCGGGATGATGGAGACCTTGTGTACCGGTTCTCCGGTGGGGACAAATTCCGCCACCAGCGTATGCCCGGATTCATGGTAAGCCACGCGATGCTTTTCATCCGGTCCCAGCGTGGAACTTTTCTTCTCGGGCCCGGCGATTACACGGTCGATGGCGGCCTCGAAATCGACCATCGTAATGGCCTCGTGATTCCTGCGCGCCGCCAGGATTGCCGCTTCATTGGCCATGTTGGCCAGATCGGCGCCCACAAACCCGGGCGTGCGCCGGGCGGCAACTTCCAGGTCCACGTCCGGTGCAAGTTTGAGATGGCGGGTGTGGATTTTCAAAATCTCCACACGGCCTCTAAGATCCGGTTTGTCCACCACGATCTGGCGGTCAAAGCGCCCGGGTCGCAAAAGCGCCTTGTCGAGCACGTCGGGGCGGTTGGTGGCCGCCAGCACCACCACCCCCTTGGCGGTGTCAAAGCCGTCCATTTCAACCAGCAGCTGGTTCAGCGTCTGTTCGCGTTCATCGTGGCCACCCACCGCTACCGGCCCGCCACGCTGGCGGCCGATGGCATCCATCTCGTCGATGAAAATGATGCAGGGCGCTTTGGCGCGCGCCTGCTCAAAAAGATCCCGCACCCGCGAAGCACCCACACCGACAAACATTTCGATGAAATCGGATCCGCTGATGTTGAAAAAAGGCACCCCGGCTTCACCGGCCACAGCGCGGGCCAGCAGGGTTTTGCCGGTTCCCGGCGGGCCCACCAGCAGCACTCCCTTGGGCATGCGTCCGCCCAGGCGCTGGAAGTGCCCGGGGTTTTTGAGAAATTCGATCACTTCCTGGAGCTCCTGCTTGGCCTCGTCGACTCCGGCGGCGTCCTCGAAAGTCACCTTGGGAAGATTTTCGGCATGGATATGGGCCCGGTTTTTGCCGATATTTAAAAAATTCATCCCCGCGGTCCCCATTCGGCGCGCCAAAAATCCCCATAGCGCAAAGATGAAGGCAAAGGGCAGTATCCAACCAAAAATCAGATTGCTGAGAAAGTGGTGCTGAACGGCGACACGGTATCTGACGTTATGTTGATCCAGAACCTTGGCAAGCGCCGGGTCCTCCAATCGAACGGTGACAAAGTAGCGCGGCTTGCCGGTTTTGGGATCGTCGGTTTTCAGCCTGCCGACGATGGTGTTGCCCTCGATCACGCATTCCTGCACCTGCCCGGCGGATACGTACTTTTGAAACTGGCTGTATGGTATCTCCTGCCGCTTGATCTGAATGGCGGATTGAAAGAGATAAAAAAGCACAAACATAATCACGAAATACCACAGGGAAAAAGGGCCCTGTTTCTGCCAGCTCTTTCTTTCCGGCGGCTTGTTGACGTGCATATCCGGTTCCTGGGGGCCTAAATTGAACTGGTTTACACCGGGTTTCATCGACCGTATCTCCTTTTGGCTTTTCTTTAATTTGGTTTGGCGCACGCTTTTGCAGACACATAGTAATTCAAAAGGGGCCGGTTGACAAGCAGTTATGGTACCGACCAGGTCGGCGTGCTGCCATGCCGCTTGTGCGGGTGTTTTGGAATCTGGGAACAATTGTGCTATGGGTGGATCTCGGCCCTGTGGAGGATCGCAACGCCGGCCCTTTGTTGCTACTCAAAAAAATAAATCTAACCGCACCACCCGGAAAAGAGAACGAAGAGATGAATCCATCCCCGATCCAGTCCGTTTGCGTTTTTTGCGCTTCCAGCCGCAAGGCTCACCCTGCATACTACCGCGCAGCGGCCCTTCTCGGAGAGACGTTGGCGTTGCATCACATTACGATTCGATACGGCGGCGGTGCCGTCGGCCTCATGGGGCATCTAGCCGCAGGCGCGTTGCACCGCCGGGGAACCGTCATCGGAATTATTCCGGATTTCATGCAGAAACTGGAGTGGGGCCACCCCGGCATCAGCGAGTTGATCGTCGTCCCCTCCATGCCTGAGCGCAAGGTCCTGATGCGTGAAGGCACCGATGCCGTCATCGCGCTGCCCGGCGGCACGGGGACCCTGGATGAACTGCTGGAAGTCATCACCCTGAAACGCCTGGGACGCTATCCGAACCCGGTGATCCTGGTCAATGTCGCCGACTTTTTCAACCCCTTTTTAGAATTTTACGACAAAATGATCGCCGAACGCTTTTTGGATCGCCGGCACCGGGAAATGATTACAGTGGCCGACGGGCCTGCCGCGGTGATCGCGGCCATACAATCAACGCCCGCCTGGAAGGCCGGTCTGCGGCATGCTCCGTCCGCAGACCGCATGCCGGCTCCCCTTAAAACCACGCCCATCAAAAGCGTTGGCGCAAAAAATCCCCTGTGAAAAAACGTGGTACCGGCCCTTGGACGGCGCCAGCCGCTGACAGACGGAAGGCGGCCCTCCACTGACGGCCGGGTGCAGCAGGAGGTGATTGCAGCTGCGCCGCCCCCCCACCCGCCATCTTTCCAAAAAGCCCAGGTTTTTCTTGACAACCAGGCGGCTTCCGGTTATTGTAATCGACAGGTGGGAAATGAGCGGCAATAAGAAGTTGCCTAAGAAAAGTGCTGCCCGCGTCGCGGGCGGGGTTATAATCTGTACCTTTCCCCCTCAGCAACTGAATAAAAAGTAAACGCATCAACAAGGCCAAGAAGGCCGTGCCGGTTGAACCTCCGGCCGCCGCTTCTTGGTCTTTTTTTGTAGAGGAGCAGAGCATGCACATTCCGGATGGCTACCTGAGTCCACAGACCTGCGCCGTCATGTACGCCGCCGCCGCACCTTTCTGGTACGTGGCGGCCAAAAGGGTGAAGAAGAAACTGACCACCAAGACCGTACCCCTACTCAGCGTTTTTGCCGCCTTTTCCTTTGTGATCATGATGTTCAATGCACCGGTTCCCGGAGGTACATCCGCGCATGCCGTGGGAGGCACCCTCATGGCGGTGGTTCTCGGGCCCTGGGCCGCGGCCATCGGCATTTCGGCCGCGGTCCTGATACAGGCGATTTTTTTCGGCGACGGCGGCATCCTGGCCTTTGGCGCCAACTGTTTCAACATGGCCATGGTGCTGCCTTTTGTGGGCTACTTTATCTACCGCCTCATCGCCGGCCACGCGCCCTTTGATTCACCCCGCCAGTGGATCGGTGCTGCCGTGGGGGGATATGCGGGCATCAATGCCGCCGCCCTGGCGGCAGCCGTCGAATTCGGGTTGCAGCCCCTGCTTTTCCATACCGCCAGCGGCACACCGCTTTACTGCCCCTACGGCCTGACCCACACCATACCGGCCATGATGTTCGCCCACCTGACCGTGGCCGGATTTGCCGAAGCGGCGGTCAGCGGCGGGGTGGTCCTCTTCTTGCACAAATCCATGCCCGGTGTGCTGATGCAAACCCCTGCCGGAAAGGTCGCTGCATAATGAACATAATGAAAGAGATCAAAAAACTCTGGATCGGCATCGGCCTGCTGGCCCTCCTTTCCCCCATCGGCCTGCTGGCGACCGGTGATGCCTGGGGGGAGTGGAGTGCCGCGCAGTTCAAGAAGATGATCGGGTTCATACCGCAGGGCCTGAAACGTTTCGCGGGCCTCTGGCATGCGCCGCTTGCGGATTACACGGTATCCGGCACGGCGGATTCCACCGGCTACATCATCTCGGCCATAGCCGGCATTCTGCTGGTGGCGCTACTGACCTGGATCCTGGGAAAGGTCCTTGTGCACAGGAAAAACTGAACCTTTATCGGGTTTGCCGTGTTCTTGGGGTCGATTGGGTTTCTTGGCTTTGTCCTGTAAGCCCCCCCGGGCTTGCACGGAGGAATCTATGCCAATATGCAAGCCCCTGTGCCGCCATCCCGCACCCTGTCCGCCAATATTTTTTCTGCCACCTGTCAACTTGTTTTCGTGGGGTCTATTGGGTGTATCGGGCTCTTGGGGTCTGTGTGGAGGAGCTGAATATTTTTATTTCGAGGAGGCGGACAGCGTTGCGACGTGATTTTGTAGCCAAAACCCTGGCGGAAACCACCCAGGCCATCGAAAATGCACTTTTCGCCCGGCGTTTCGCCGGCGCCAGGGGATTTCTGCAAATTCTCGATCCGCGCGTAAAACTGGTCACCTTTCTGGCCCTGTTGATCGTGACGGCTTTTGTCCAGCGCATCGAGGTCCTGGCCGGGTTCTACATCCTGACCCTGGTACTCGGACTGTCGGCACGCCTTCCCATGGGTTTTTTCATCAAACGGGTTTGGGTGTTTATCCCGATTTTTACAGGGGTTATCGCACTGCCGGCGCTCTTCAACGTTTTTACGCCGGGCCGGAGTCTATTCGTGGTTTACCGGTTTGCCGAACCCCATCAGTTCGGCCCGTTTTTCATCCCGGCGGTAATCGCCGTCACCTACCAGGGGCTCTACAGCGCCGGACTGCTGGTCATGCGGGTGGCGACCTCTGTCTCGCTGGCGGTGCTCCTGGTCCTGACCACCGAGTGGGTCTCGTTGCTCAAAGCCATGTCCGTGTTGAAAGTGCCGGAGGTCGTGATTCTTATCCTGGCGATGACGTACCGCTATATCTTTCTTTTCCTGCGCGTGGTGCAAGACATGTTCCTGGCACGAAAGAGCCGCTTGATCACGCACTCGAATTTCCACGAGCGACGCCGCTGGACAGCGGCCAGGATCGGCGTGCTGGTCGGGAAATCCTATAAACTGAGCAATGACGTACATCTCGCCATGCTTTCCCGTGGGTGGACCGGCAGGCCCAGGCTGATGGAGAAATTCCGGCTTTCGTCCTGGGACTGGATCTGGACGGGCATGGTCTGTATGTTGATTACCTTCTGGCTGTGGCTGCGGTGAAACCTTGAACAAAACACCTGTTTTCAAACTCAGCTCCGTGACCTATCGCTACCTGAATCAGACTCCGGGTCTGTCAGATATCAGCATGCAGATCCACTCCGGCCAGGCCATTGTGGTGCTCGGCGCCAACGGCTCCGGAAAATCCACTCTGCTCAAGATTCTCGACGGCCTCTATTTCCCGCAAAAAGGCGATATCCGCGCCTATGATGTGCGCCTGACGGAGAAAAGCCTGCAGGATACGGACTTTTCACGGGATTTCAGGCGCCGTGTCGGCCTGGTTTTCCAGGACCCGGACGTGCAGCTTTTCCTGCCCACGGTCAAAGACGAGCTGTCTTTTGCCCCCCTGCAGATGGGCCTGGCCCAGGAAGCGGTTGCAAGGCGCGTGGCGCAGGCTTTCGAACTGCTGGGGATTGCCGCACTGGCGGACCGGGCGCCCTATCACCTGAGCGAAGGCGAGAAGAAAAAGGTGGCCCTGGCCGCAGCCCTGACCCTGGATCCCGAGGTATGGCTGCTGGACGAACCCACGGCATCCCTGGACCCCCGCACCCAGAGCTGGGTGATCGACTTTCTGCTGCAGCTTTCCGAACAGGGCAAGACGCTGGTGATCGCCACCCACGACCTGGAAATTGCACATCTCGTGGCACACAAATGCTATGTGCTCGGTGAGGATCACCGTCTCTTGCGGGAGGGATCGCCCCAGGCGGTCCTGGACGATCAGGAGCTTTTGGTCCAGGCAAACCTGATCCACTCGCACCGTCACTACCACCCCTCGGGAGCCACCCACAAGCACCCCCACCGCCACTGACGCCCTGCAACCGAAAACCCGTCCCACTAGGGATATAGCGGCGCCAAAGGCTTGTGGGGATCGTAGATTTCTCCCGGGCTCAAAGGGTTGGCCGGGTTGTAGCGGTTGAGCGGATTCAAGGGGTTTGCCGGGTCATAGCGCCGCGCGGGGTTCAACGGGTTTTGGGGATCATAGCGGTTGGCCGGATTCAGCGGGCTGTCCGGCGCGTAACGGTTCTGGGGCCGCCAGGGGTTGTCGGGATCGTACCTGTTGGCCGGGTTGAAGGGGTTCTTGGGGTATTGATCATACCGGAACGTACCGGCCGCCTTTGCCGCCGGGAAAGCCTGCATTGCCGCCAACACGCACAGTCCCATGAATAGGTATCGGCTCGCCATTTCCCCCGAAACAATCTCCTCCTGCCGCACTCTATGTTTTTATAAAAAAAACGGTTCAATAGGCGGGCGGCTGCAGTCCCTGCGGGCCGGCCGTTCCTGACAGGCGGTTTGTGGCCCCATTGGCCGCCGCCTGTCCGGCGGCGCTGCCCAGGTTGGTTACCGCCACGCGCGTGGCGGACGACGTCGCCGCCTGGGCCGCCAGACTGGCGGTATTGACCGAGGGGAAAAGTGATTTAACGGCTCTGTTGGCCAGGCCCGTGGCCACCGGTGTCAGGAAAGCCGTGGAAAAGGATCCCACGGCGGTCTGCAGCACGGTGCCCAAAAACCGTGTAGCGTAGGCGCCGAAGCTGTGTTCGCTTTCCCACTTGGCCGCGGCCTTGGCCGACTGGGATGCCTGCCGGTCCAGTTCCGCCTGCCACTTGGTCGCCTGAGCCTGCAGTTGCTGCTTGCGCCGGCGCATCTGCAGCTGCGCGGCTTCGGCGGCTTTTCTTTCGTTCAGCACCGCCGCCATGTCGGCCTCGGCGGCACGGTCCTGTTGGCGCAGGCGACCGGCATGCGCCTTGCGGTAGTCCTGGTAGATATCGTAGTTCAGCGGCAATTGGGCATGGGAGCGCGGCGCTGCGGCTGCCGTCTGCTTTTCCGCCTGCCGCATGGCGGATATGTCATCTGCGGGTTCAGGCGCATCTACCGCGGCCACCTGCCGCCGGTTTTTTTTGGGATGGGCGGCCGCATGGCGCGCATGTCCGTTTTGGACGCCGGCCATTTTGCGCCGATAGAGCACCAAGCGGTCATGCACATTGAAAGCGGTTTTGAGGTCGGCCGTGAAGCGCTGGGCGTGAAAGGCCAACTGTACCTTGGGGGTGATTTTCGCCACAAAGGGATGCCCCGGCTTAAGCTTGCCGCTTTTGTAAAGCCCGGTGGCGTGCAGAATGACCTCCTGAATGTGGCCGATGATGCGGTCCAGCCGGGCGATCCGGGCATCGGCGGCCCGCACCATGGCAACTGACCCGGTCAGCACGGCCAGACAGCAGCAGGCAACCAGCGGCACCGCATATTTGCCACTCATGGGCTTTTCCTCCCTTTCACGCCGCCGGCCGGCGCGCTGCCACCGGCGGATTTTCCCCCTGCCGCTTCACTGGCCAGCCGGTACAGGTGCGCTTCAGCCCGCTGCTGATAGCGTTTATCGCGCGTTTGGCTTTTAAGTTGCATCCAGGCCAGGCGGGCATCGGTGGTCCGGCCGAGCCGTTCATAGAGCAACGCCAGGTTGTTCCATGCGGCCGCATCGTCGGGCACCTGCTTCAGATAGCGCCGGAAATGATCGATGGCGTCTTTCAGATCACCGTTTTCCGACAGGCAGGTGCCCAGCGCGAAATGCGTCTGGTAGCGCCCGGGATCCTGCTCGAGCGCTTTTTTAAAGGCCCGTACGGCTTTTTTTCTCTTGTCCAGCCGGCAGTACGCACGCCCCATGGCGTCATAGGTGTTGGGCGCCTTTTTAACCTGTCCGACCACCTGGCTGTAGTACCCCAGGGCCTGACGGTAGTCCCTGGCTTGAAAGAACAAATCGCCGAAATACTTGCGCGGCGCAGGGTTCCGGCCGTATCGCCCGATCCACCGGTCCGCCAGGCGCCGGGCCTCGGCCACGCGCCGTGCTGACAGCAGGTACTGCAGGTACAGGACCTGGGCCTTTAAAAAATCCGGCCGCAGGGCGACGGCGCGTTTGAGATCGGATTCCGCAGCGGCCGTTTTTTCCAGGTTCAGGCGCACCAGGGCGCGTTTGAAATAAAAATCCTCCGCCCGTGGCTGTCGGCCAATGGCGGTGTTGAGATAGCGCTGTGCCCGCTGCATCCATTTTCGGGACTTTTTTTTGGAAAACTCGTATTTGACCAAAAGGGCGTCGGCGGCGGCCACATAGGCCGGTGTAAAAGCCGGATCGCTGCGGATGACAGCTTCGAAGCGCGCCAGGGCCGTATCGATGCCGGGATAGCCGTCGTTTCTAAGCTGCTGCACCGCCTGGGCGTAGCGCTCGGCGCTGGTGTTGGCAAAAGCCGGTTGACCGCCCAGCAGCACGGCTGCCAGGCAAAGAACCCCTGCCCAACCCAAGACCCGGCATCTGAAAATCATCTGACACATTCCCTCTTTTTTGGAATCTGGCATCATTGGCCGATCCGAGTTTTTTCTGTGTTGGCGCTCAAGGTATTGCGGCCACCCGAATCTGGGGCGCCGGGATATAGAATCCCTCGGCCACGAAAAAAAAGGCATAGGTTTCTGTTGCCTCAATTTTCTGACCACCGAACTCCATCACGGCTTCCTGCGATGGGCCTAAATGCATGGATACCCCGTCCGATGCGGCAAGCCGGCTGCGCACGTCGCGGGCTTGGCCAAGCCTGGCAGACTTCAGCTCCAGCGTGATCGGTTTTACCGGCAAGTCCACAGCCCGGCCCCAAGATGCGTCTATCAAACTGTGAAATTTTTCCGGCAAACAACTGGTGACTTCAAGGCGAATGTTCCCATCCCCGTCCCAGTCTTCACGTCCGTGCAGTTGAAAAACACTCCAGGTAACTTCATCACGCGGATAGTCGTAAGCAACGGTCCGCCACTTCCCCCCGGGAGTTTGACGTTGCAGCGCCAGCCAGGGACGACCCGCCGAGGCCGTGTGGCCTTCAGCCGTCCCGTCCAGGAAACCGCGCCAGCAAACCGCCAGCACGCCACTATGGAAAGCTTCGCGCGGCAAGTGCAACTGGATGTGCTGATGGTCATAAAGGCATATGCTGCTGGAACTTTCACCATGCGCTTTCTCGTGGTTATGCACCCTGCCTTTCATATGCAAAAAAGAATCCACCGCATGCAATGGTGTTTTATAATAGAAAAACCGGCCATCACGGGTAACAGCCGCCTGCATTCCCCTGCCCAGCTTTACAGCCTGTAGTTTGACCAGATCGGTAAAGGAGTGCTCGCCGGCACGCTCAACCAGTTTAAGGACATAATTTCCGGTTTTGTTAACCGTCGGCTTGTGCCAAATGCGATAATAATCCCGATAGCGCTTTTGTCTGATCAACCACGCCGGAATGGATGAAATGCTCAGATGGCGCACCTGCAGCGCAGCAACGGTTTTCCGATGGTCATCCAGGGCGGCAAACAGTTCCGCGGGTCGCATGCGTGCGGTTGAATAAACGTCGTTTTCGCGGGCAAAGCCATCACCGCTCAGGACATACAGGTAAGGACAGGAACCTTTGAGCACAATGCGAATGGCCTTACCCGACGGTGCCTTCAAGCTGGCGCTGGTCATGCCGTAGTCCCAGCTCGCCACCGCAATCGTATAATTGCCGGCCGGCACAGCGGAAAAGCTGAAGGATCCGCTTCCCGAGCTCACAGTGGATCTTGACACCGGGCCGCTCAGCGTAACCGTCTGGCCGGCAATCCTTTTCTTATACCCCGCCACCGGGACCAGTTGGCCGGACACAATCTTGCACTGGCCCGGCGGCGCCGTACCCACTACCTGAACACTCATGCCCTTGCTGCCGGCCGCCTGGCCGGCATCTGCATTCCCACCGTTTCCGGAAGAAGCATCTGCACCCATATCTGACGAACCGCCTTCTGCCTGCCCGCCGGCAGCGTCACCTTCGTCTTTGGGCATGATTTTCCCCGCCACCACGTTGCCCGCGCCGGCGCCGATGGTGCCGGCGGCGGCGTCCACACCGGCCGCCACCCCGGAGGTCAGCCCCCCCACGATGGCGTCGGCCATGGCACTGCTGCGCCGGCGCCGCCCCCGGGCGGCCGACTCGGCGCTGTCGTGCTGGTTGGCGGCATTGGCGATATTTTCATCCACGCTCTGGCCCTGGGCCACAATACGCCCCATCCGGGCGGCGTCGGCGGCCCGGGCGCTTTCACTTCGCTCGACGGCCGTCGCTTCCCGGCCGGACGGCACCCAGCTGTTGGGATTTTCATAGGGAAGGCCGCTGGAAGACGCCGGCGGTTTGTAAGCGCCACCCGCGGCGGCGGCCCCGCCGGATTCCTCCTCGGCATCCCGGAGAGGGTCCCCGCCCCCCTCACCGCCGGTGGATTTCGCGCCCAGGGCCCTGAGCACATCGTCCACTTTGTCCGGGTCGCCGCTTTTAAGCGCGTCGCTGACTTTCTTCCATGCCCCGGGATCGTTTTTCTTGAGCTTGTTGTGCCACTCTTTGGCCGTCATTTCTTTGCGCGGCGCCGTTTCCGGCGCTGATTTGGTTGCCCGCTCGGTGTTGCCTTCCGGCGACGGCTTGTAGGTACCGTAATTTTCCCCGGTTTTTTCCCATTTTCCGTTGCGTTTTTCGTATTCATCGCCGTTTTTGGAGACCACGGTATCCCCGTTTGCAAATTCGCCGGCCGGAATCTTTCGGCCGGCTTCGTCGACGACGCGACCGGGCCCGTTCTTGGCGTTTTTTGCACGCTCTGCGCCGGCGCCGCGGTCCCTTTCTGGCTTCCGCGCCCGTTTGTTATTTAAACCGCTCGGCCCGTTTTCACCGGCCTTCTCCCCTTTCTCCTTGTCCGCGCCAGCACCGGCATCAGCGGATTTTTCCCTTGCTTTCTCTAACGCCCGCCGGCGTTTAAGATCGTTCAGGTTTTTCTGATTTTCCTTCAGCGTTTTGTTCTTTCCGAGCGCGTCGTCTACATTCTCTCCGGCATCTTTGGCGACTTCTTTTACTTTTTTGGCGATATTTATGCCCTGTTGAACATTTTTTTCGGCTTCATCCACTTTGTCTTTGATGGCCTCTTCAGCCACACCTGCTCCGGTTGCTGCATCCGTTGACTTTTTTACTTCCTTAACAGTCGCATCTCCTGCCCGTTTGTATTCCTTACTTAGCATTCTGACGCGGGTCTGTCCGAGTTCATTGGAAGTTTCGCGGTAGTCTACATCATCCGCCTTGAGCTGTTCATCGATCTTCAACGCGCCCGGCGGGAACTTTTTGAACTGGCCGCTTTTGTGCTCCAGGTCATACCAGAACTGGCTGGCGCCGCCATCCCCACCCGGGGCATTGGGGTCCTTTGTCACGATACCCCGTTTCGCAAGATCGTCGAACAAGTCCTTTTGCCATTCGCGTTTCTCACGTTCCGTACGAAATCGCCTGGACTTCATGACCTTCAAAATACGCTGACGCGCCGCTTCGTTCTGCCGCCGTTCTTTTTGACTCATATATTTAAGCATGGGGTCACTGGTAAAAAAGCCTTTAACTTTGTCTACCTTATCGGACACCCACGATTTGGCCTTGGTAACCCCGTCCAGCACCTTGCCGCCGATGTGCGCGAGTTTGTCCGTCCAGGTCTGTTTTTTGGCGGCGTTACCACCGGCAAAAACGGTGGCGGCCAAAAAAATCACCAACATGCTGGTGATACCCAGCGCCACCCACGGCCGGCGGCGCCCCGCAAAGGCGGTTCGCCAAAAGCCCGCTGCTTTCATGACATGCCCCTTAACGAAAACGGGTCGCGGTTCAAAGAAAAATGCGGCATCACGATGGTGCCCGCCTTGCAGCCCATCTCAGGATCCCGTCGCCACCAGTTTGGCGTCCAGCTTGGCGGCCGTCACGCCCACCACCTTGATGCGGAAGTAGCGCGGCCTGGCCAGCGTCAGCGCCTCGGCCAGCTTCTGGCAGCCGCCTTTCCAGTAGACATCGAAAACCGCCACGCCGGAGACAAAACTACGCTGGACCACATCATCCACACCGCGGATTTTCCCGCGCAACAGTTTTTTCACCGCCGCCACCTGCCAGACCTGATCCACGTTTCCCAGCATCAACTGAATTTTATGCGGTTGGCCGCTGGCCGCCAGGTTCCATTGGTTTAAAATTTTCGGCAGCATGCGCCGGGCCGCCAGGGCGGTGGCCGCCTGGATGGCCTGGGAGCCGCCGATGATGTCGTCCACGTGGATTTTGGCCGCCGTGGCGGTATCGACATCGATAATTGCGGCGGTATCCGTACGAATGGCCTTTAAACTGACGGTTGCGCGGTAGGACCGAAAGGACGTGTCCTGCACGCGGTCGGCCGAGCCCTTGGCGATGGCGCGTCCCACGATGATCACATCCGCGCCGAAGGACAGTCCCAGGGCGGCGGCCGCCCGGGGCCCGCTGGCCATGGCCTGCAGGGCCTTATCCCGGTTGACCTTGGTCTTGACCAGTTCCGCGTCGACCACTTCCGCGCCGCGCTTGAGCAGGGCGCCGGTCAGCACCCGTTCGGCATCCCCCATGCTGTAGGTGCCCATGTTCTTTTCATCGATCAGCAGCATGAAACGCGGCACAGTCGGCCTGGCATACAGACGGGGCGCGGCCAAGACCACGGCCGCGACCAGAAAAACAGCGAACAGGCAAGACAGCTTAACAACACGCATACCCATGGTGGTTTCCTCACATCGGTTTGGTGGAGCACATCTCTTCCGGCAAGCCGCCGTCATTTCGGCACCCGGAAAATGATTTCGTCGGAGGGCGGACTGGCGAGATGGTCTTTGTCCACGGCAACCACCCTGAAGGTGTCTTTTTCGCCGGGCTTGATTTTTCCACCATAGCGGTACACGACACCGGTTACCTCCCCCAGCAGCGACCAGGACAGGAAACCGTGCCTGAAGACCCGGTAGCGCAGGATATCGTTTTCCGGATTCGGCCGCCACTGCAAAACGATCTGCCGGTTTTCGTATTTTGCGGTCAGTCCCTGCGGCTTTCGGGGAAGCGGTTTGGTTCGCGAGCACACCACATGGCTGAAAGCCCCCTGAAGATCATCCTTATCCACGGCCCGCAGTTTGTAGCAGTAAGTTCGGCCGTCCTTTAAACGCGTATCACGGTACTGTGTCTGTTTTGCCGGCAGCTTGGCAATACGATCGGTGACCTTTCCGGCCGCCGGTCCCCGGAAAAGTTCGTACTTTTGGATATCGTTTTCCGGATTCGGCCGCCACTGCAAATCCACGCGCTTGACTGCCAGTTGTTCACAGGCCAGTCCGGCCACAGCCGCCGGCACCGCTTTGGTGACCGCTGTGGCCGTTTTGGAATCGACGCTGTGGACATCGACGATGTTGACGGACTGGATCTTGTAAAAATAGCGGGTGTGGTCCCTGAGTTTGCCGCGGTCGCTCCACGCGCTTTCCTTGCCCAGGTCCACATAGCGGTTTTTGCGGCGGTCCTTGACAAGGGCAACCTTGGTGAACGGACCGTCGGCGCGGGTGCTGCGAAAAATCAGATACCCCTTGATCGCTTTGCCGGTGAGCGCTGTCCAGCTCAAGGCGACTTTACGCGCCAGCCGGCTTTTGGCCGCAAGTCCCGTGACCTGCGGCGGCGCCCCCCGGGTAACGGCGGTGGCAGCCGGCGCGTCCGGACTGTGCACGCCGGCGATGTTGATCGTCTGGATTTTATAAAAATATTTCTTGTGATCAGCCAGTTTTCCGGTGTCGCTGAACGAACTGGCACCGTCGCCGCGGTCAATGTAGCGGTGGGCCCGGCGGTCTTTCAACTCTTTGATTTTTTTGTACACGCCTGATTCGGCGTCGGACCGGTAGAGGGCATAGCCGGCCACTGTTTTGCGCCGGCTGGGGGTCCATGTCAAGGTGACATGCCGGATCTGGCCGCCGGCGGCACGCAGGTCCGTAACCGGTTCCGGCGGTCCGGCGGTGACGGCGGTGACCACCGGCGAGTCTGGGCTGTGGACCCCGACCACGTTGACGGCCTGAATCTTGTAGTAGTAGGTTTTTTGGTCCGCCAAATCACCGTAATCACGATAGGAGCTGCCCTTTCCCCGGTCCACATACTGGTGGCGGCTGCGCTCGTTGAACACCTTAATCTGTTTAAAGGGGCCATGCCGGCTGTCGGCACGGTAGAGGACGTAGCCGGACACCGTCGGGCTGCGGCTGGGTGTCCAGGACAGGGCCACCATGCGGATCCGGCCGCCGTCGGCGCGCAGACCCGTGACCGGTTGCGGCGGTCCGGCGGTGGTGATGCGCAACGGTTTTTCCGCGGCGGCGTGCAGGCCCAGCGCATTGACCGCGCCGATCTTATAGTAGTAGGTTTCCGCGTCCAGCAGGTTCTTGTCTTTCAGAACAATGGTTTTTTCTCCGCTGTTCCGACGCGTGGCCACTTTTTCCCAGGGGCCGTTTTTGGTGCGGCTGCGGTAGAGGCTATAGCTTTTAAATTTCTCGCGGGGTCCGGCGTAGACTTTGATGACCGCAGAGCGGATCTTGCCCTGGTAGGATACCACCTGGGGCGGCTGCAGGTTGACGGCATAGGTATCGCCGGCCCGCACCCACTCCTGCGCCAGGCGCCGGATCATGGATTTCACCATGCGGCGGGTGAAGGCCGAGAGGCTGACGACTTTCTTGGATATGGCCGAATCGGTGATGGTCCAGATGATGGCGCCGGTTTCGGTGTCGATCAGGCGGATGTTGATGCCCACGGCCGGAAGCTCCAGCGATCCCACGGCACGCATGCCGTATTCGGGCACCGTTCCCACGATGACCCCCTCCACTCCGAGAATCTTGCCCACTTTCATGGCCATGGCGCTGTCGGTGACGCCCTTCAACCCCAGCGACTGCTCCTGAAGCACCTGCTGCATCTGGCTTCTTTCGATCAGGCGGTACTTGTAGGTCTTTAAAATCTCGGTGGCCGCCATGTCGGCGATGCTGGCGCCAACGAGTTCGACCGGCGCCCGGAAGGGCATCACCGCTACTTTGTGAAAAACCTTTTCCCTGGCCCGCGGACTGACGAATACGTCGGCACGGCTGTTTTCCGGCGCGCTGACCGACCCTTGGTCGCTGTATGTACTGTCCTCGGACATAAAATCCGAGCCTTCCGGACGGGGCCCCGCGGCACAGGCCGCCAGCAGCGCCCAGCAGAGCCAGCTTGCCAGCAGCAGCCACAGGATCCGCCGTCGATCGGCATGGCCGTCATTTCCGAGCAAAAGGTGACGTCGCGCCCCGCTTTCAACCATCTTCAATCCTCCTTTCAAAGACATTCCGAAAATGTGCAGCTCTTTACTGTGCCAGTTCCGCCAGTTCTCCGTCGACGGTGATGCATTCCATACGGTGCGGTGACGCATCCTCGTCTTTGCGCGGCGGCAGAAAGACGGTTTTTTCCCGGATGCGGACATTGATCAAAAGATCCCCCTTCATCCCCTGATCGTGCCCGCTTTCAATGGCGGCATCCATCGCCCGCTGGACGCGATCGTCCCGCGGCCCCTTGATGTAGGCCAGGGTATGCGGATCGACCTCGATGCAGCTCTGGCCCTTGACACGGTAGCGGATGGTGTCCAGCGACTTGTATCTCAAATGAGAGACGTTCTGCGTCGAGGCCACCGTGAAAAGTCCCAGTTGACGATCGATCAGCGGCGGCGACGGACTTGCGCAGGCATACAGCAGCAACCCCATCCAAACAATTGCCAGCATCTTCACCGTGTTGGCCATTTTCATCGTCTTCCCCCTTGCCTTACGGTTACGGTGATCCACGGGAATGGCCGGTGTTGCCAATACTCTTGCCGGTCTTAAAAAGGAATCTGCAACAAGTTATCTATCGGCCCGGATCACCAGGACTTGAGCACGTCGGTCACTTTGTCAAACTGTTTAAAAGAGTTGTATATGTGCGGCGACAGCCGCATGCGGCCCAGGCGCTCGGCCGCCACGATGCCGGCAGCCGAAAAGCGTTGCAGCAGATCTGCAGCGGCCATACCCGGCTTTTCGAAAACACAGATGGCCGAGCGCTGGCCGGCGAAACCGTCGGACAGCAGACGGCAGCCGGCCCGGCGCAGTTCGTCGCACAGAACCGAATTCAATTCCATCAGCCGCCGCCGTACTTTTTCAAACCCGATCTGCTGCAAGAATTCCAGCGACGCCAGAAAGTACACCCAGTCGTTGAAATTGGCCGTGGACAGGATGAAGCGGTCGGCCGTGGGTTTGAGCTGCTTTTTATAGGGCAGGTAGGCCTGATCGTCGATGACGGATTCGGTGCCCACGAAAACCGGTGTCAGGTTATCGAGCTTTTCTTTGGCCACGTAGAGCACTCCCAGACCCAGAGGCCCCATGAGCCATTTCCAGGCCGGAAAGGCCATGTACGAAATATTGGCCGCCCGCACGTCCAAGGCCTGCATGCCGACCCCCTGGGCGCCGTCGACCACCAGTTCGATCCCCTTTGCGCGGCAGAAAGCGCCCAGCGCCTCCAGCGGCAAGGGCATACCGGTGCACCAGTGCACGGCCGACAGGGCCGCCACACGGGTTCTGGCAGTGGCCAGGCCCTTGAAATTTTCCAGAAACTTCCCCGGGGTTTCGGACATGGGTGCCGTACGGATGCGCACCCCCTTTTCTTGCCAGTGCCACCAGGGGTACACATTGCTGGGGTATTCATTTTCCATAAGGATGATTTCATCGCCGGGTTTAAGCGCCAGGCCGTGGGAGATGAAGTTCATCCCCTCGGCCGTGTTGTGGATCAGGCAGAGCTCGTCCGCCCCGCAGTGCAGCAAAGACGCCAGGATCGCCTTGATGCGCCGGCGCACATCGCCGTACCGGGCGCGCTCGCTGAGCACCCCTTTTTCGGCGTATCCCGCGAGAAAACGGGTCACGGCCTCGACGATATGCGTTCCCGCCGGGGTCGTGCCGCAGTTGTTCAGCCAGATCAGGTGCCGGTTGACCGGATAATTGTCATAGACCTTCTGCCAGATCACGACGCAACTCCTTTTTGCAGTTTGGCGTTTAACCCTCGGCCGGTTTCTGATATTATAAATGGGACAGATTCGTAAAAAGCACGGCCTTTTTACGAAACCATCACCCGCGATTCCAGACTCTCTTTATCGACCGCCCCGGCGGAGGCCACAGATCATGCGTTCCAGGCGTTACGGCATATTCAGAATGCACGCCATCATTTTTTTGGCAGCGGCGTTTGGCCTGCAGCCGAGCCGGGCACATGCAGGTCCCCCGCAAATCCTGACCGTCGCGAATTTTTCAGCCGCCCGTGCCGGCGGGCCGCTGCCGAATGGCTGGCAGCCGCTGGTCTTTCCGAAAATCAAACGCCACACCCGCTACACGCTGGTCAAAGACGGCAATACGACGGTAATCCGGGCCGTCAGCCGGCGGTCGGCTTCCGCGCTGATCCGTATCGTCCGCATCGATCCCGGGGTTTACCCGATTCTCAACTGGCGCTGGAAAATAGCACGCGTCAATGTCAAAGGCGACGTTCACCGCAGAGGCGGCGACGACTACGCCGCCCGTATCTTTATTTTTTTCTCCGATCCGGATTCAAAAACCGGCATCCTGAAAGAAGCCGGCTCACGTGTTACGGGCCTGACGCACGCTAAGACGCTTTCCGGAAAATGCCTGAACTACATCTGGGCCAACAAAACCCCGGCGGGCACCGTGGTCGTCAGCCCGTACTCCGGCCGTTTCATGATGATTGCCGTGGAAAGCGGAAATCAGCAGGCCGGCAGATGGGTTGAAGAGCACCGCAATCTGTTCGAGGACTTCGAAAGGGCCTTTGGCACGCCGCCGCCGCCGGTGGCGGCTGTCGCCATCATGACCGATACGGACGACACCGGTCAATCGGCGGTCGGCTATTTCGGCGACATTGCCTTCTCACGCCGATAGGCTTCGCGCCACAGCCAGGTCGCAGGTTTTCGGTGTTGATGCACCGGCCGCGCCCGCGGTGCGGCGGGTGCATGGGTGTTTTACGACAGGAAGCTGTTTTGCATGCCAGCTCCGGCGCCGCAGCCGGAGCAAAATGCCGCGCTTTCTACTGCTTGACGCGCTCCACATACTGGCCGGTACGCGTGTCGATGCGGATGACCTCGCCCTCCTCGACAAAGGGCGGCACCTGTAAGACGTAACCGGTTTCCAGCGTGGCCGGTTTGGTGTCTCCCGAAGCCGTGTCCCCCTTGACCCAGGGATCGGCCTTGACCACCTTCAGGTCGATGAAATACGGCAAGGTGATGCCGATGGGCTTTCCCTGAAAGAGCAGCACCGCGCAGCGCGTGTTTTCCTTCAGGAAACTGGTGGCCTCGCCGACCTGCTCGGCAGACAAAAACTCCTGTTCATAGGTCGTCGTGTTCATGAAGCAGTAGCTGCTGCCATCGGCATACAGATACTCCATCTCTTCTTCCACCAGGTCGGCTTCGTTGAACTTTTCGCCGGAGCGGAAGGTCTTGTCAAACTGGGCACCGGTGACCATGTTTTTCAGGCGGCACTTGTAGAGCGCCTGCCCTTTGCCGGGCTTGACAAACTCAAACTGCACGATCACATACGGCTCACCGTCGATCTCTATTTTCAATCCTTTGCGTAAGTCTCCGCTTTCATACATAAATACTGTTCCTTCCGTGGACGGACACGCTCAATGTCCAGATCCGCACCTTCCAGCACCGCGCGCGGTAAGCTGCTCCTCGGCATAGCGGGTTTCTGAAACCAGTTGCGCCACGCGGCGCAGGTCCTTCTTGAAGCGTATGCTGCACCCCTTTTCATCGTGCAAATTGGTCTGCGTGCAGCTGTCCACCCCCCAGGGTTGGACGGCCATGACCGCATCGTAGACGTTGTGCGGGCCGATCCCGCCGGCCAGGATCACCGGCACGCTGCTCGCGGCAACCAGGCGGCGGGCCATTTGCCAGTCACAGATCGTACCGGTAATGCCGATGAAGCCATCTACCGGCTGTTTGTTTTCGGGGCCATCCTTGTCACAAAGAAGGGTATCGGTCAAGAAGTAGTCACTGGCGGCTTCGAAACGCCGCGCCAGCGCAAGCGTTGGGCAGCATGCGGCTTGGCCCGGTGGCGCCACCGGAATGGAGCGCATCACCCTGATGGCAGGAAATTCGCGCCTGACCAGCCGCTGCAGCGCCACCAGCTCTTGGAGCCGTTCCTCCGACCGGCCGTTGAGGGGCAGCGCATCGCAGAAGTGCACCACAGCCGGCTGGTAATACGCCAGGGCCTCCAGCACGGCCTGCGGCCGGCTGAAAAGCGGGATCAGGCTGCTCACGGCTCCGGCATCTCGCACGCAGTCAATGGTGGCCTTGAGCTGTGGATTTTTCCGGTCCTGTGACGGGAGCAGCACGCTGCCGATGTGGTCCACGCCCAGGTCCATCAAGGCCTGCGCCTCCTGCTGTGTCTGGATTTCATAGATCTGTATGATCATGGCGGTTTCCGGCGGCCCCCGTGCGGTCGAAAAAGCGAACCTAAAAATTTAGCGTTGACATTTGCGGCCGTGTTTACCATATTCATTCATCTTTCGCAAATCGTTTCGCCAAGTTGCGCGAACTTCGACCGCCACGTTGCCAGGCCGGGGGAAGACCCATGATTCTGATCATCGATTTTGGTTCACAATACAATCAGCTCATCGCCCGGCGCGTACGCGCATGCCGCGTTTACTGCCAGATCGAACCGCCGTCGGTCAATCTGGATCAGATTGTCGCCATGCAGCCGGAAGGCATCATCCTCTCCGGCGGTCCGGCCAGCATCTATGATGACGGGAGTGCCAAGGTCGACCCGGCGATCTTTTCACTGGGCGTGCCGGTACTGGGCATCTGTTACGGCATGCAGTTCATGGTGCATGCCATGGGTGGACGGGTGGTCAGGGCCAGCCGGAGGGAGTACGGCTTTGCGCAACTGACGGTCAAACGCCGCCGCGGCCTGTTTGCCGATGTAGACAAGCACACCACGGTCTGGATGAGCCACGGCGACGTAATCGACCGCCTTCCGCCGGACTTTGCCGTGACGGCTGTAACTCCCAACACACCGGTGGCCGCCATGTCCTGCAGCCGCCGGAAACTCTTCGGTCTGCAGTTTCACCCGGAAGTCCACCACACGCCCCAGGGCATGAAAATGCTGCGGCGCTTCCTGTTCGACGTGTGCGGCTGCAAACGGTCCTGGACCATGAAGTCTTTTGCACGCGATACGGTTTCCGAAATCCGCCACACCGTGGGCGGCAAAAAGGTCATTCTGGGATTGAGCGGCGGCGTGGATTCCTCGGTTACGGCGCTTTTGATCCACCGCGCCATCGGAAAGCAGCTGACCTGCATCTTTGTCGACAACGGCCTGCTGCGTCTGGACGAAGCCGCCAAACTGCGCGAACGGTTGACCCGTCACCTGGATATCCGCATCCGTTTCGTGCGGGCACAGGGCCGCTTCCTGAAAGCTTTGAAAGGCGTTTCCGATCCCGAGAAAAAGCGCAAAATCATCGGGCACGTTTTCATGCAGGTTTTCGAAGCCGAAGCCGGGAAAATCAAGGATGCGGAATTTCTGGCCCAGGGCACCCTCTACCCGGATGTCATCGAATCGGTATCGGCGTTCGGAGGCCCCACGGCGATGATCAAGTCCCACCACAACGTCGGCGGTCTGCCCAAGCGCATGAAGCTCAAACTCATCGAACCGTTGCGCTACCTGTTCAAGGACGAAGTCCGCAAACTGGGCGCCGCCATCGGCCTGCCGGACGAACTGGTCTGGCGCCAGCCGTTCCCGGGTCCGGGGCTGGCGATCCGGATCATCGGTGAAATCACCCGCCGGCGCCTGGCGGTACTGCGGCAGGTAGACGATCTACTGCTCGACGGGATCCGTAAAGCCGGCTATTACAGAAAGCTCTGGCAGTCCTTTGCCGTTCTGCTGCCACTTAAAAGTGTGGGGGTGATGGGTGACCAGCGCACCTATGAAAACATCGTCGCCATCCGCGCGGTGACCAGCAAGGATGCCATGACCGCCGACTGGGCACGCCTGCCGCACAAGCTGCTGGCGCACCTGTCCAACCGGATCATCAACGAAGTGCGGGGTGTCAACCGGGTCGTCTACGACATCAGCTCTAAGCCCCCCGGCACTATCGAGTGGGAATAGCAGCCTATGAGCGACCATCCGCCACGCCCGCGCGAATTCAGGCTGGGCCCTGAACCGCCTCCCGAAGAGGAAGAAATCCTCCTGCAGGAGGAAAGCGTCTTGAAGCCGGACATCGGCCGCGCGGATATCCGGCGCCTGAACCGGCGCGTGAACGTCTTCACCCTGCTTTTGCCCCTATTGCTCATCGTAATCGTGCTGCTGGGATACCTGGATATCAAGCGCAGGGTCAGCCAGACCCAGGACAGCGGTTCGGCGGAAGTTTTAAACTTGTCCAAAGACCTGGAATCGAGCTTCTCTTCCCTGTCGGTCAAGCAGGCCGAACTGGCCGAAGCACTGGACAAACAGAAATCCGCCAGCCGCAAGGCGCGTGCCGCCCTGGCTGCCGGAATCGGAAAGACCCGCAAATCCTTAAAGCAACTGTCGGCGGTCGTCGCCGGCCAGAAGAAGCGCCTGGCCGAACTCGAAAAGATGAAAAAAGAATTGCGCGGCGTTGCACGAAAACTGGACCAGCTGGACAGCGCCCTGAAAGGCCTTCAAAAAACCGCTTTCGACCGCCTGGCGGCCGTCGAAAAACGCCTCGGCCATATACAGCAGCAGACGGCCGGCCTGGCCGCGGCGGCCAAGAAGGCCTCTGGGGATGCCTCTGCCGTCCGCCAGACCAATGCCAAAGTGCGTCGGAATATTGAAGCCCTGCAGGCAGGCCTCAAACGCCTGGCGGACGCCAAGCTGGACCGCAAAATGCTGCGCACCGAAATGCAGGTTGAAGCTTTGCGGAGCCGAAAGGAATTGAGCGCCGTGGCAGCCCGGCTCGAGGAGAAGATATCAGCCTTGCAGCGGCAGATATCCCTGCTGTCCACTTTCGGTCCGCCCGCCGGAGCTGCACCCCGCACGCAAAAAGGCAGGACATCCAGCCAGCCCAAAAAATTTCTGGAACAGGACATCAAGCAGTAGATGCCCTAGCTCGGATGCCTGCGCAGCGCGCAAAACAGCGGCCTATAACTTGAACATCGGACGGCCGGCTGCGAATTTAAAGCGGCGCTTTGCTTTTAAACCGCGTGCACACTGAGGCCCCATGTCACTGCGAAGCACCCCCATCGCCAACGGGTTTTACCGGCTTCTGAACAGGCTGCTGCCCTTTTTACAGCGCCACGTCAAGTCGCCCAACCAGTTGACCATGCTGGGCGTCGTCATTGCCGCCTGTGCACCGCTGGCGTTTTACTTCTCACCCCTGGCGGGCATGATTTTCATCGGGCTTTCCGGTCTGGCCGATACCACGGATGGGCTGCTGGCCAAGAGCGCCGGCAAGCAGAGCGCCTACGGGGCTTTCTTCGATTCCACACTGGACCGGTTCTCCGATTTTTTCTACCTGCTCGGCTTCTGGGTACGTTTCTGGCGGCGGGATGCTGCCGCCTCATCCGCGATCCTGGTGCTTTGCGCCCTCCTGTTTACCTTCCTGATCAGCTACTCCAAGGCACGCGCCGAAAGCCTGGGTCAAGTCCTTGCTATCGGCCTGATGGAGCGCGGCTTCCGCACACTCTACCTGATTGTGTGGGCGCTTTTGCTGGCGCTGTTTCCCGATGCACAGGATTACCTGTTGTGGACCGGCCTGGTTCTGTTCTGCGTGCTGACACTGGCCACGGCAATCCAGCGTATTTTGTACGTACGCGCCAGGCTGCTGCCCAAATAGCCCTTCCGGTACGCATGGCCGTCTCGCGTAAGCGGCCTTTTTTTGCCCAAAAGCCATTGAGGCTCAAACCGCCTCTGCGGGTTCACAGGATTCGGAGATTTCGAGCAGTATCGTAGGCGTCAGGCGCGGCATTTCTTCCCTGAGCCTGGAGATCGTGCGGTAGATGGCGCGAAAAGAGATAAAGCGGCAGGCAATCGCCGGCGGCAGCGGCAGCGGCGCAAAAGCCGCACGGTTGATCTGGCGGATGACGTCCGGTCTACGTCCGTCTGGCGCCACCAGGTAGAAAGGAATGCACGTGTCGGGCTGCAGCACCAGAAAGTCGGCGATGTCCTGCAGCGCCGCCAGGACAGTGCCATTGCCCTCGATGGCAAACGCCGCCTGCGCCTGCCGGTTCTCCAGCCACAGCACATCCATGTTTTCAAGAACGCGGCGCGCCATGCCGGGCACCGCAAGCTGCAGGCCGGACCGCACTCCCGGCCACATGCCCAGCGGCCGGCCGCCGACTTTGCACTGCCGGTTCCGGGCGGGTATCCAGGTATCGAAACCCAATGCACGCCCGAGTTTCAGGAAAAACGCCTGGACAAGGCGCTGCCGGCCCTCAACAGGACCGGGATCGCCGGCAGCGGTAAAGGGCACTGCAGCGACGCAAGCACCGCCCGCATGCACTGTGGTCACCAAGCGGCCGGCCGCGTCGCAGGCCTGCGGGCGCGCTGAAAGGGCACCACCTCCCAGCGGGCGTTTCACCGGATGTTGGCGGACCTTCAGCAGTGCGGCAACGACCTTTTCCCCGTCTCGTGCCGCCCAGGGAATAAAGGCGCGCCAGAAGCATTCCATCCAGCCGTGGGGATGTCCCGACGCATGGAAACAGCCCAGGCGGCTTTTCAGCTCAACGGCCGGCAGACCGGTTTCGGCCGTCAGCTGGATCAGGGGTTTGAGGGTCAGGCGGCAACGGCCGGACTGCAGATCGGCTAAGCGGTCATCGCGCTTGACGTCGAGTACGTTCAACACTCCGACGAAGCGCGCGATCCCCATCAGGCCGCAGAGCAGGTAGTCTCCCGGCCGCACGTCAGCACTTCTGCGGGCGGATTGTCCGCCAAACACCAGGCTATGCCCGCCGGCATCGAAAAATGCCTGCCAGCCTTCACCGGAAAAAGGCACAAACCAGTACTTTCGCTCGGACATGAGAAATCCCCTGCACCAATGCTTCAGGCGGCTGCACGACGGGCGCTGTGGATTTCTTGTAACACAAAGGTGCTCCGGCCTCAAGCGCGGCCTGAATTCTTGACTTGGCGTTAAGCATGGGCGTAGATTGCAAATTAACGGTGCTTACCGCGCATCGCGCCGACCCCAAACCCAATCATGCGAGGACCGACGTCACATGCATCCAGCAATGCTGCAGGAACTGCTTGAATCCGTTGCTTCCGGCCAAACACCCGTCGGCGATGCCCTTGCCCGGCTTCAGAATCTGTACGTGGAAGATATCGAGTACGCCCATATCGACCATCACCGCAGCCTGCGCAAGGGATTTCCGGAGGTGATTTTCGGCCAGTCAAAAAATGCCGCCCAGATCGCGGGCATCATGGACAAAATGGTGCGCCATGAGGAGGTCGTACTGGTTACGCGCATCGATGCAGACAAAGGCGCCCGCCTGCAGAAGCAGTTCCCGCAGGCGGTCTATCACGAAACGGCCCGCATGCTGGTCTGGCAAAAGGGCAAACCGCCCGTCACCGGCCGGGGAACCGTCCTGGTTCTGTCCGCCGGAACCTCGGACATTCCGGTGGCCGAGGAGGCGCTGATCACCTGTCGTGTCATGGGAAACCGGACCGAAGGCATATTCGATGTGGGCGTTTCCGGAATTCACCGCCTTTTGAAGTACCGCCGGCGCATTCACCAGGCGGCGGTCATCGTGGTCGTCGCCGGCATGGAAGGGGCCCTGCCCAGCGTGGTGGCCGGCATGGTCGGCTGTCCGGTCATCGCGGTTCCCACCAGTGTCGGGTATGGTGCCAGCCTGGGCGGCCTGGCCGCGCTTTTCGCCATGCTCAACAGCTGCAGCTCCAACGTGGCGGTGGTCAATATCGACAACGGCTTCGGTGCCGGCTACATGGCGGCGGTGATCAACCGCGCCTAGTGCCGGCCAAAGGGCGGCCGGTGGCCTCAGAGCTTCAAAGCCACGGAAACTGTTCCCTGCGGGCTGGCCTGCGCCGCTTAACGCCAGCCGCCCATCAGGTGCAGATGCAGGTGGAAGATGACCTGACCCCCGCCGCGCTCGACGTTGAACAGCAGTTTGTAGCCGGATCGCTTCACGCCGGTCCGCGCCGCCATGCGCTGCGCCACCCGGATCATTTCAGCGACCAGCGGCATATCGCCGCCGTCGATGTCGTTGACGCTGCGAACATGTTTGCGCGGAACGATCAACAGGTGCACCGGCGCATGCGGGTGGATGTCGTCAAACACCACAATCTCCGGCGTCTCATAGATAAATTCGGTATCGCTGCGGCCATTGGCGATACGGCAAAAGAGGCAGTTGTCCGTCATTTCCGACCCACCACCTTGTCGGGTAAATACCAGCTGGCCCTTTCGGGCGGCTGCTGTGCCGCATGCGCCAGCAGCTCCAGAAAACGGTCGCGCGGGATTTCGCGGGCACCCAGGCCCAGCATGTGCTGCGTGGTCACCTGGCAGTCGATGAGCGTTACCCGGTGCTGCACCAGAAACGCCACCAGGCTTACAAAAGCGACCTTGGAAGCATTGCTCACGCGTGTGAACATGGACTCTCCGAAGAAACAGCCGCCCAACTGGACTCCGTACAGTCCGCCGGCCAGCCCACCGTCAAGCCAGGCCTCCACGGAATGCGCGTAACCCATCTGCGCAAGCCTGCAGTAAGCGTCGATCATGCGGGTATCGATCCACGTACCCTGCCCTTCTGCCAACCGCGTCTCGGCGCAGGCCCGTATGACGGCTTCGAAGGCACGGTCCGCGGTAATGCGGAATTTTGCCTGTCTGATCAGGCGGCGCAACCTTCTGGAAACGTGCAGTTCGTCCGGGAAAAGCACCAGACGCGGATCGGGGGACCACCAGAGAATGGGTTCGTCCTGCAAAAACCAGGGGAAAATCCCCATACGGTAGGCCAGCAACAAGCGCTGCGGGCTCAAGTCGCCGCCCACGGCCAGCAGACCGTCTGCCCGGGCCAGCCGCGCCGGCGGAAAAGCCAGCCGTTCGGAGAGCTGAAAAACCGGCATGGCGTCAGGGGGCTAACTGCAGTGAAACGTCAAACGGTCCTTATCGACGTCCACCATCACGTCCCCTCCCTTTTCCAGCGATCCGAACAAAATGCGGTCCGAAAGCTCATTCTTGATTTCGTTCTGGATCAAACGCGCCAGTGGCCGGGCGCCGTAGCGCGGGTCGTGGCCCTTTTGGGCAAGATAGCTGCGCGCGGCATCGGTCAGGCGGACGTGCACTTTGCGGGCCACGAGCTGATCGTTGAGTTCGGCGATGAACTTGTCGACGATCTTTTTCATGGTCCCCACGTCCAGCGAATTGAAGGTGATGATATCGTCTAGCCGGTTGCGGAATTCGGGGCTGAAGAATTTCTCTACCGCACGGCGGCTTTTGCTCTTGTCGTTATAGCCGGCGTCGCCGAAGCCGATGCTGTGCGTGGCCATTTCACGCGAACCGGCGTTGGACGTCATCATGATGATCACGTTGCGGAAGTCGGCCTGCTTGCCGTTGTTGTCGGTCAGCGTGGCATGGTCGAAAACCTGGAGCAGGATGTTGAACAGGTCGGGATGCGCCTTTTCGATTTCATCGAGCAGCAGCACGCTGTGGGGGTGTTTGCGGATGCCGTCGGTGAGCAGGCCGGCCTGCTCGAAACCGATATAGCCCGGCGGGGCACCGATGAGCCGCGCCACGGTATGTTTTTCCATGTACTCGCTCATGTCGAAGCGCAGGAAATGAATTCCCAGCACGCGCGCCACCTGTCTTGCCACCTCGGTTTTGCCCACACCGGTGGGCCCGGTGAACAGGAAACCGCCCACCGGCTTGTCCGGCGTCCCCATGCCGGCCCGTGAACGCTTGATTGCCGTGGCCAGTGATGCAATGGCGGCATCCTGCCCGAAAACGACTTTCCGGATGTCGTCCTCCAAATGCTCGAGTTTGAACCTGTCCGAGGTCGAAACGCTCACTGTGGGAATGCGGGCCATCTTGGCGACGATTTTTTCGATGTCCGACGGGTTGATTTTCCGGCGCCGCGGGGAACCCGATATGCGGATAAAGGCTCCGGCCTCGTCAATGACATCGATGGCCTTGTCCGGCAGGTAGCGGTCGTTTAAATACTTGGCCGACAGCTCCACCGCTGTTTTCAGGGCCGTATCGGCGTAACGGATTCCATGGTGCTCTTCGTAGCGCGACTTCAAGCCCTTTAGTATCTTGACGGTTTCGCCGACGGTGGGCTCGGGGATTTCAATCTTTTCAAAACGGCGCGACAGTGCACGGTCTTTCTCGAAGTGATTCCGGTATTCTTCATAGGTGGTGGAGCCGATACAGCGGATATCGCCGGACGCCAGTGCCGGTTTGAGAATGTTGGAGGCATCCATGGAGCCGCTGCTGGTGGCTCCGGCACCCACGATGGTGTGGATTTCGTCAATGAACAAAATGGCGTTGCGCTTGTTTTTCAGGGACGCGATCACCCCTTTGAGGCGCTGTTCGAAGTCGCCGCGAAACTTGGTGCCGGCCAGCAGCGAACCGATATCCAGCGCATAGATACGGAAATCCCTGAGCAGTTCAGGCACCTTTCCCTCGTTGATCTGGTTGGCCAGTCCTTCGGCCATGGCGGTCTTGCCCACGCCCGGCTCCCCGACATACACGGGGTTGTTCTTGCGCCGGCGGCAGAGCACCTGAACGGTACGTTCCAGCTCGAGTTTCCGGCCGATCAGCGGATCCAGTCTACCCTCCGCCGCCAAAGCCACGAGATCGGTGGCAAAGGTTTCCAGCGGATCCGGGGACTTCTTTTTCTCCGGCTGCGGTGCCGTTTTCCTGCGCACGTCGTCCATGCGCCGGGGATAGTCATCTTTGACCAGGTGGTGCGAGATGTAGTTGAGCACATCCAGCCGCGTGATGCCCTCAGAGGTCAGGAAGTACTCGGCGTGCGAGTTTTTTTCCTGAAAGATGGACGCCAGGATATCCCCGACGGCGACTTCCGGCTTTTCGGCGCTGCGGGCATGGTTAACGGCCCGCTGGATGACGCGTTGGAACCCGAGGGTCTGTTGAATGACGTAATCGTCATCTTCGGGGATGCTCTCCATGCGCTCGTTGAAAAACTCCTCCAGACGGCGCTTCAGGCTCTCGATACTGCCGCCGCAGTTCTCGATGATCTGGACACCGGTGCGGTCGTGCAGAATCGCGAAAAGCACGTGCTCGATACTCACATACTCGTGTCGCCGCTTTTTGGCTTCTCGAACGGCGAAGCCCAGCGTCTCGCTCAATTCTTTGTTGATCATTTTTTATTCCTGCTCCATGGTACACTTCAGGGGGTATCCTCTTTCACGGGCCAGGGCGTGCACGGTTTCCACTTTGGTCTCTGCGACCTCGTATGGATACAGGCCGCACACGCCGATCCCCCTGTGGTGGACACTCAGCATGATCCGCGTGGCCTCGGCCACAGATTTGTTGAACACCGTCATCAGGACCTGCACCACGAATTCCATGGTGGTATAGTCGTCGTTCAACAGCAGCACCCGGTACAGAGGCGGTTCGGTGGTTTCATCCTGCGCCTCGCTTTCCAGGTCCTCCTTGACGGCAGGGTCTGTATCCGGCATGGGTTTTTCCTCACAGACAGAAATCACCGCGCGTATCCCCGGTGGGTCAATTCAATTATAATCATCGCCGGGGCATCTTGTAAAGAGCTCCTGGTCTAAATTGCGCGACAGGCTCAGCGGCCGCAGCATTTTTTGAACTTCCTGCCGCTGCCGCAGGGGCACGGGTCGTTGCGCCCGACCTTCTTGCTTTTGCGCCGCACGGGGCTTTTTTTCTGTTCCTCCTCCGAACCGCTGGAGAACGTGAGATTCTGCTGCTTGGGGCGCTGAATTTCCCGGATTTTTTCGGGTTCGGCGATCTGAATTCTGAACAGGATGCCTAAGGTCTGCTCCTTGATGCGCGAGATCATGCCCTGGAACATCTCGAAGCCTTCCTTCTTGTAGACGATCAGCGGATCCTGCTGGGCATATCCGCGCAGGCCGATGCCCTCCTTGAGGTGGTCCATGCTGAGCAGATGATCCTTCCAGAGGCTGTCCACCGTCTGCAGCATCACCATCCGCTCCAGTTCCCGGAAATCGGCTTCACCCACCAGGGCTTCTTTCTGCTCGTACAAGGCGTGGGCCGCATCGTAGATCATCTCGGCCAGGCCTTCACGGGTCAGGCCGTCCAGGGTCTGCGCATCGATAGCCCCGAGGCGGAAGTTGAACTGTTCGAAGACCGCATCGCTGATGGCCTTCATATCCCATTCCTCGGCCGGCACCCGTTCGTCAGTATATTCGGCGGCAATTTCCTCGGCCTTTTCGCGGATCATGTCCTCGATGGCCTCCTTCAGTGAGGCACCGCTCAAGGCTTCCCGCCGCTGGCGGTAGATGACCTCCCGCTGCTGGTTCATGACATCGTCATACTCCAGCAGTTGCTTGCGGATTTCGAAGTTGTGGCCTTCAACTTTGCGCTGGGCATTTTCAATGGCCTTGCTGATCAGGTTGTGCTCGATGGGCTCGCCCTCTCGCATGCCCAGTTTTTCCATGATACCGGTAATACGCTCGCCACCGAAAATTCTGAGCAGGTCATCCTCCAGCGCCAGGTAAAAACGCGAAGAGCCGGGGTCGCCCTGCCGGCCGGAGCGTCCCCGCAGCTGGTTGTCGATGCGCCGGCTCTCGTGGCGTTCGGTCCCCAGAATGTGCAATCCCCCCAGTTCGGCGACGCCTTCTCCCAACACGATATCCGTTCCGCGGCCGGCCATGTTGGTCGAAATCGTCACCGCGCCCTTCTGGCCCGCATTGGCGATGATTTCGGCCTCCTTGCTGTGATTTTTGGCATTTAAGACCGTATGCGGGATACCCCGCTTTTTTAGTTTCTTGCTCAGGTCTTCGGAAACATCGATGGAAATCGTACCCACCAGCACCGGCTGTCCCCTGCGGTGGCAGGCGATGATCTCATCCATGGCGGCCTCGAATTTTTCGCGCCGGGTTTTATAGATGACATCCGGGCGGTCTTCGCGGATCATGGGCTGGTTGGTGGGGATGACGCATACGTCCAGGTCGTAAATCTTCTTGAACTCGGCCGCCTCTGTGTCGGCGGTGCCCGTCATGCCGGACAGTTTGTTGTACATGCGAAAGTAGTTCTGGAAGGTAATGGAGGCCAGGGTCTGGTTTTCGTTCTCGATTTTAACGTTTTCCTTGGCTTCCAGGGCCTGGTGGAGCCCCTCGCTGTACCGCCGCCCGGGCATCAGGCGGCCGGTGAACTCATCGACGATGACCACCTCGCCGTGCTTGACGATGTAATCCACATCACGCTTGAACAGCACGTGGGCCTTCAGCGCCTGGTTGACGTGGTGCAGCAGGTCGATATGCTTGGGGTCGTAGAGATTTTCGACCTTGAGAATCTTCTCGGCCTTGGCCACGCCGGCCTCGGTGAGCACCACGGTACGTGTTTTTTCGTCCTTGGTGTAGTCCTCTTCGGCCTTCAGGCGCGGGATGATGCTGTTGACCTGATAGTACAGGCTGGTGGACTGCTCGGCGGGTCCCGAAATGATCAGCGGGGTCCGGGCTTCGTCGATGAGGATGGAGTCCACTTCGTCGACAATGGCGTAGTTAAGTTCACGCTGCACCAGCGACTCGGCGTCAAATTTCATGTTGTCGCGCAGGTAATCGAAGCCGAACTCGTTGTTGGTGCCGTACGTGATGTCGGCGCCGTAAGCCGCCTTGCGCTCCTCGTCATCGAGCCCGTGGACGATACAGTCCGTTGACAGTCCAAGAAAGCGGTAAATGTTGCCCATCCATTCGGTGTCGCGCTTGGCCAGGTAGTCGTTCACCGTCACGATGTGCACGCCCTTACCGGAAATCGCGTTCAAATAAGCCGGCAGGGTGGCCGCCAGGGTCTTGCCCTCACCGGTCTTCATCTCCGCGATTTTGCCCTGGTGCAGCACCATGCCGCCGACCAGCTGCACGTCGAAATGCCGCATCTTGAGGGTCCGCACCGACGCTTCGCGCACAACAGCAAAGGCCTCGGGCAGCAGATCATCCAAGCTCTCGCCGTTGGCGTGCCGTTGCCTGAATTCGGCGGTCATGGCCGCAAGCTCATCATCGCCCTTTTTCTGCATGCGGCTTTCCAGGGCGTTTATTGCTTCAACCATTGGTTGAAGTCTTTTTAATTCTCTTTCGTTTTTACTTCCAAAAACTTTAGTCAAAAATCCGGAAAACATTACGGCCCGCGCTCCTTTTCAAAAAAGATCCGGCTGCCTCCCGTGACGTTTGAAAAACGAGACAAACGCGGGCACCCGGCCGAAGCCGGGCCGTTTTGCGGGCAGCCAGTGGCCGGACTCCAGACCGGCACAACAGATAATATCGGCCATTTGGCCGCATTAAACCAGAAAAATCCGCTGAAAACAAGGCTTGTTGATGGAAAATGTAACCATCCGCACGCGTGGAGGCAAGCGTTTTACGTGCAGGGACCGTAAAAGGTGTTCAGTTGAGGATGAACTTCGAAGGGTCCATCGCCATGCCGTTGACACGCACCTCATAGTGCAGATGCGGTCCGGTGCTGCGTCCGGTGCTCCCCATGCGGGCGATGATGTCGCCCTTCTTAACCCGCTGACCAATTTTTTTCAAGATCTTGCTGCAATGGGCATAGCGAGTCGTCAGGCCCCGGCCGTGATCGAGGATGATGGTGCGGCCAAAACTGCTTTTGCGACCCACAAAAATCACCACGCCATCGGCGGCGGCCATGATGGGCGTACCGGCGGGAGCCCCGATATCGATTCCCTTGTGAATCTCACGGCGCCCGCCGAAAGGTGATTTGCGGTATCCGAAACGCGAGGTAATACGGCCATGGGCCGGGCAGATCGAAGGCGTGCAGTCAAAGAGTTTTTTCTGACTGTTTAAATAGCCGAGCAGGGTTGCGAGACTGGCTCTCTGGCTTTCGGAAGTCGAGGTCAGGAGCCGGACCTGTCCGCGAATCCGGGCGATCATGTCCCGCTCATCGCGCGATTTCTGTTTCCACGGCGCAATATCTTCGGGCATGGCGCCGCCGATTCCGAAAGCCCCGCCGGATGCGCTTTCCCCCTTGGTCCCGTGTCCCTCACGCGCGATCCGGCGGATCTGTTCTTCCAGATCGCCCAGCGCCAGAATTCTGCTTTTCAAATCCAGCACACCGGCCTCGAGATCTTCGATCTTCTGCTGTCGGTCGGCCAGCATGCCGGCCTGGGATGCAACCTTCTGCTCCAGGCGGCGGGCATAGCCCCTGCTCTTTTGCAAATGCAGGTAGTCGTAAATCATCACGCCCATGCAGAGCCCGGCCAGCACCACGCAAAGCAGCAGCAGGTAGATCAGCGAACTGTAGACGCTGAAGCGCTTTACGGTCGACTCACCGTGATTGACAACCAGAAAGGAGATTCTTTTGGGCATGGCAGCATTTATCTGCATCTTGCGCAGACATTTTTTAAACTTATAACTTTGTAATAGTTATATAATGTTACCTCATTGCTGTCTATAAATGAATATCGATATTTGTTAGCGTCGGGGGTATGTTCGGAAACTTTCCGTTTTTATTTTAAAAAATTGTACGCCCTTCAGACTTTGCTTTCAGCTGCGCCCCGACAAGCCGGGAGCGCCGATTTTGCCGCATTTACCACTTGGCAGGGCACTTGCGGCAGCACACACAGCCGCAGGCCCTGCGCCTTGGATCTGCGGCAAACGCGACGCTTGCCAAATCCGAGTTGCAACACCGTCGATTCAGCAGGAAAACCGGCCCGGCCGCACCACCGCCGCATCCATGCGTGGTCCGGTGCGGCGCAAAGGGCCGACGGTCCTTTTTTACATCAAGCCCAGCTGGAACTTGAGGGATTTCAGCGTATTTTTCATCAGCATGGTGATCGTCATGGGCCCCACACCACCGGGAACCGGTGTAATGTAGCCGGCAATTTCCTTGGCGGCGTCAAAATCCACGTCCCCCTTGAGGATGGCGATTTTTTTGCCGGTTTTTTCACTGATCTTTTCGCCCACCCGATTGACCCCCACGTCGATAACACATGCGCCGGGCTTGATCCATTCAGGCTTGACCAGGCCGGGCACACCCGCGGCCACGATCAGGATATCCGCCCGTTTGCAGTGCGCCGCCATGTCCCGCGTGCGCGTGTGCACCACGGTCACCGTCCCGTTGGCACCCGGCCCCTTTTGCAGCATCATATTGGCGATGGGCTTGCCGACAATGTTGGAGCGTCCCACGACCACCACTTCGGCGCCGCTGGTCTCTACACCGGCGCGTACGATCATCTCCTGAATACCCGCCGGTGTACATGGCGGGAACTTGACTTCGTCACCGCCGATCATCAGGCGGCCGACGTTCACCGGATGGAATCCGTCCACATCCTTGTCCGGATCAATGGCGTTCAGCACCTTCTTCTCGTCAATGTGTTTGGGCAAAGGCAGCTGGACCAAAATGCCGTTGATCGTCTCGTCCCGGTTGTACTTGTCGATCAGTGCCAGCAGGTCCGCCTCGGAGATGTCCACCGGCTGAGTATCCTGGATCTCGTTGAAGCCGACGCGGTGCGCGGTTTTGATCTTCAGGGTGACATAGGAGATGGAGGCCGGATTCTCGCCCACCAGGATGGTGACCAAGCCCGGGACTTTCCCGTACTTTTCCTTGATTTCGGCGACTTCGGCTGTGATTTCCTCCAGGATCTGCTCCCGGATCTCCGTTCCCTTGATGAGTTTTGCTGACATGCTGCTCTCCTTTCGCAAATGGTGGCGGTTACCCCAAATCCAGCCGATGGCGGTGTATCGTTGGCGCGGCGGCAACACACGCCCGCCCGGCAGGTCCGTCCATGGCAAATCCGCCCGATTCTTATGTCAATCCCGGCTGCATGTCAAGAGTCGTCGCCAATCTGCCGTCGGCAGCCGGCACCAACCCATCTAGAAATCCTCCAGAAATTCCTTCAGCCTGCCCAGGCCCTCCCGGATATCGTCGGTATCGATGCCGGAGTATGCCAGGCGGATGTAAAAATCGGTTTCTCCGGGAAGTGCACGGCCGAAGTGCAGCCGCGTACAGACCGAAACACCGGTGTTGTGCAAAATTTCCAGGCGTGCCGTGTCGTAGTCGTCAAACCCCTTGTTGCGCATGGCCTGCGTGATGTTGGGAAACAGATAAAAGGTCGCATCGGGCCGAAAACATGTCACCCCCTCGATGCTGTTTAAGATATCCACGGCCACATCGCGCCGCTCTTTGAGGGTCGCGAGAATCTTTTTGGCCGGACCCGGGTCGCCGGTGAGCCCTTCGATGGCTGCATACTGGATGAAGTGGTTGGAGCAGGATTCATCGTTGACCGCCAGCTTGGCGATGATGTCGATGACATCCCTGGGGCCGATGGCCGCCCCGAGACGCCAGCCGGTCATGGCGAATTTTTTGGAGAAGGTGTACAGCATCACACAGCGCTCGGCCATTTTGGGCAGTGCGGCAAAAGAAGCGCTGGCGCCGGTGTAACGGATATCGAAGTAGGCCTCGTCGCACAGCACGTACAGGTCGTGCTTTTCCACCAGTTCGGCCAGCTTTTCGAATTCAGCCGGCTTGCACTCAGCACCGGTGGGATTCTGCAGGTCGTTTAACACCAGCAGCCGGGTACGCCTGGTGATCTTGTCTTCGATGGCTGCCAGATCCAGCTCAAAATTGCCGTCACCTTCGACAAAGCCGTACGGTACGGCCCGGCCGCCGTAAAATTCGATCAAAGATTCATAAATGGGATAGCCGGGGTTGGGATACAAAACCTCGTCGCCGGGGTTCATCAAAGCCAGCAGAAACTTGTTGATCACCGGCTTGCCGCCCGGCTGAATGGCCACGTTTTCCATGCGGCAGTCCATCTTGTGGGAAGCGCTGATGTCAGCGGCCAGCGCTTCGCGCAGCTGCGGAATGCCGTAATTGGGGCAGTACCCGGTCTTGCCGTCGCGGATGGCCTTAAATGCCGCTTCGACCACGTTTGCCGGTGTCGGCAGATTCATGTCGCCCAGGTGAAATGGATAAACCCGGTGGCCCCGGGCCGCAAAAGCGTTCGCTTCGGCGGACACGGCAAAAGCGGTTTCGGTTCCCAGGTTCTCGATGCGCTCTGCGATTTTCATGGTAGCTCCTTTGAGGTTTGTTGGATTCTTCGGGTTTACTGGGTTTCGGGAGTGCGGAGGGCTAGTGGTGATCCTCCTGCAAGGAAAACTTTGACGGCAGTGAAAATAACTGCTCGCACGGCTCGGACGTCACGAGCGCTAACGGTCAATAGGGTTTGTTGAGTTTGTTTGGTTTATTGGGTTCAGGGAATTCTATGTCAACATGCAGTTCTTTAACCAATCAATCCCCCCACTCCGCTATTCTTTCCGCCAACCGACTGCTACCAACATTACTCAAATAACCCAAGAACTCAATAACTTAATAACCAAATGAACCCAAGCAGCCCAACTACTCCGCCCCTCCGTTGGTGTACAGCGGCACGCCCAGCGCCTCGGCATTCAGAATACTGGGGGCCGCTTTGGGCGGCGCGTCTCCCAGGAAGGCGGAGATGTCCGGCCGGTTCCAGGCCGGGTATCCCATCAGCATGGCGGCCACGTTGCTGGCCGCCAGGATCGCCATTCCCTGCCGCGACCAGGTGGAGGCCGATGCGATGTGCGGTACGACCACCGCATTGGGCAGTTCTTCCAGGCCGGGCGCCAGTTGCGGTTCGTTTTCAAACACGTCCAGCCCCACCCGGAAGTCGGGGTTTTTGCGGCAGTGATCCACCAACGCCGCCTCGTCGATGACGGGCCCCCGACTGGCGTTCACCAGAATGGCCTGCGGCTTCATCAGCGCCAGGCTGTCGGCGTTGATCAGGTGGTGCGTGCTTTCATCCAGCACCACGTGCAGACTGACGGCATCCGCCGTCTGCAGGACTTCGGCCACATCCCGGGCGCGCCGGCAGGCAACAGGCGTCTCGCCCCGGGATTCCAAAAAGCGGCCGTAGGCGGCGACAAAATCCTCCAGCACTGGATTGGGATGAATATCGTAGTAGATGACATTCATCTTATGGCCCTCTACCATCATGCGCGCATAGGCGTATCCGATGCGCCCGGCGCCGATGATGCCTATGGTCTTGCCCTGCAGCATTTCGCCGATAAAGAGCGTCGGCAACCAGCCTTTGTATCGGCCCTGACGCAAAAAGCGATCGGCTTCAACCACACGGCGTGCGGCTGCGAAAGTCAGGGCCACGGCCATTTCGGCTGTGGTTTCGGTCAACACGCCGGGGGTGTTGCCCACCGGAATGCCGTGCCGCGTGGCAGCATCCAGATCGATGTTGTTGAAGCCCACCGCATAGTTGCTGTAGGCCCGGCCGCCAGCGACGGCAAGAGCGCTGAAAAGCGCCTCTTTCCATGCTTCGGTCAGCTGGCCGATGGCGCCTTCACAGCGCGTGCCAATGGCGGCTGCAATTTCGTCCGTACCCAGGATGTCTGTCGAAGGACTGACCTCCACCCGGCAGTCGGCCGCAATCAGAATTTCCAGCCAGCGTTGGCCGGGAAGTTCCTTGGTCACCACCACACGCCGGCTTCCCGAAGGGTTGTGTATGGTCCATGCCTGTGTGTTCATCGTCTCTCCTCCCTGATGGTGTCAATGCCGTCTGGCGGCCAAGATGCTGCGCGGCCTTTCGCGCCGCTTGCAGCGTGCAGTACCTGCACCACATTCTCTCTATCATAGGTAAATTGAAAATTTCAATCCCAGTCTTTAGGTAATCGTAAATTTTTTATTGTTTTTGTTTCTTTTTCATCATAAAAGTGGTATCTGCAATCAAGATCATTCGGCCGCGCCGGGGCTTTTTTCCGGTGCATCGCCGGTTTTCACACGCAGCCGGCCACACGGCATCAAAGGGGGGGCTAAAACCATGGAAGAGAGACTGCATCAGACTATTTTTCACGATCGACATGTAGAACTGGGCGCCCAGATGGTGGAATTCGGTGGATGGCACATGCCTATACAGTACCCGCAGGGCATCGTGCATGAGCATCTTGAAACCCGCAGGAATGCGGGGCTGTTCGATGTCTCTCACATGGGCCGGTTCACCATCCGTGGCGAAAACGCGCTGGACTTTCTGCAGCACGTTTTGAGCAACAACGCCGCCGCCCTGGAAGTGGGCGAAGCGCAGTACACCATCATTCCCGATGAAAGCGGGTGCGCCATCGATGACGCCTACCTGTACCGTTTTGTCGAAGACGCCTTCCTGTTGGTGGTCAACGCCTCCAACCGCGAGAAGGACTGGGCGCATTTCCAGAATTTCACCGCCCGCTTCGGCCGTGTCGAGCTTACCGACCGCACCAGCGAACTGGCCATGCTCAGCCTGCAGGGCCCGCTCTCCAAGGAGATCCTCTCTAAAATCATCACCCGCGGCCGGCTTCCCGAGCCCATGCGCAACGCCCTGGCAATCGTCGAGATCAACGGTGCGAAAGTGCAGGTCGGACGTACCGGCTACACCGGCGAGCCCATCTGCTTCGAGCTGTTTATCGAAAATAAAGATGCCTTCATGATCTGGGACCTGCTGCTGGCCGGGGGCGCCGAGCCGGTGGGGCTGGGCGCCCGCGACACCCTGCGTTTAGAGGCTGCGCTGCCTTTATACGGCCATGAATTCGGCACCGACCCCGAGGGCCGTCCCATTCCCATCTTCTCTTGCCAGCTGGCGCGTTTCGCCGTCAGTTTCTCGCCCTTGAAAAAGGATTTTGTGGGCAAAGGCCCGTTGAGTGCCCAGTTTGCCGCCTACCGGCGGTTCCTGGACCGGAATTTCACGAAAATGGACGCCCTTGCGCGCATCACCCAGCCGGTGGCCCTGATCGACCGCGGGATCGCACGCGCCGGAAACAGGGTTTTCCAAAACGGCCGTCATGCAGGCTTTGTCACCAGCGGCACCATGGTCCCCTATTGGAAGCCAGCGGGCAGCGGCCTGTTTACACGCCTCAGCGAAGAAAAGGGGCGGCGGGCCATTGCCCTGGCGCTGGTCGACAGCACCCTGGTGGAGGGCGATGAAATCGAAATCGAAATCCGGGGCAAACGCGCCAGGGCCGTGATCGTGCCCTATCACCTGCGAAACGAAGCCCCGCCTTATGCCTGGCCGATTCTGCATACCGAATTGCGCAGCGCCCGTGCGGTACGCAGCGCCGCCGAACAGAAGATGGCCGACGCACGCCGCCTGGCTGAGAAAGCCGCGGCCAACACCCAATGGCGCCAGCAGGAGTGCATCAACCTGATTCCGTCGGAGCAGACCCCCTCGGCTTTGGCGCGCATGCTGTCGATCATGGACCCTTCCGGCCGTTACGCCGAACACAAACCGGTTAAGGCGCTGAAGGAAGCCGACATTTTCTACTACCAGGGCACCGATTTTATTTGCGAGGTCGAAAATCTCCTGGTGGCCGAGCTGAAACAGTACCTGGCGTGCAGCGAAGTTGAAGCGCGCGTCATCTCCGGCCAGATGGCCAACACCGCGGTTTTCAGCGCCATGGTGGACTTTTTAAACCGCGCCGACCGCAAATCCGAACAGCGCCGCATGCGCAAGGTCATGAACAACCACATCATCAGGGGCGGCCACCTGAGCGCCCAGCCCATGGGCGCCCTGCGGGACTTTGTGGTGCGCGATCCCGCCTGGGAGAAACCCGCGGTGGTCAACTTCCCGGTGCTTGCGGAAAACCCGTACAAGATCGACGTGGAGGCCACACGTAAACTGTTCGAAATCCACCGGCCCGAGCTGGTCATTTTGGGAAAGAGCATGATGATCCACCGCGAACCGGTGAAAGAGCTGCGCGCGATGATCGACGCCCTGGCACCGGAGTGCATCCTGATGTACGACATGGCGCACGTGCTGGGGCTGGTGGGCCCCCATTTCCAGCAGCCCTTCAGCGAGGGCGCGGACATCGTGACCGGTTCGACCCACAAGACTTACTTCGGCACCCAGCGGGGGATCATCGGTGTGAACTTTGCCGAAAACGATGCGCGCTACGCGCTGTGGGAAGCCATTCAGCGCAGGGCTTTCCCCGGCAGCCTGAGCAACCACCACCTGGGCACCCTGCTGGGTCTGCTGCTCGCCGCCTACGAGATGAACACCTTCAAGGAGGCCTACCAGCCGGCGGTGATCGCCAACGCCAAGGCATTTGCGCGCGCGCTGAAAGACAGCGGCCTGGAGGTGGCCGGGGACCCGGCGGTTTCATACACCGAAACCCACCAGGTCATCCTGAAGGTGGGCTATGCCAAGGGGCCTGGAATTGCCCGCCGCCTGGAGGAGAACAACATCATCCTCAACTACCAGGCGTCTCCCGAGGAAGAAGGCTTCACGGCTTCCGGGTCGCTGCGCATGGGCACCCAGGAAATGACGCGCTTCGGCATGGCCGAGACGGATTTCGCCAAACTGGCGCAGCTGATGGCCGATGTGATTCTAAAAGGCCAAAACGTGGCGGACGCGGTGCGCACGCTGCGCAGAGATTTTCGTGAAATGCGGTACTGCTTCAGCGGCGGCGATTTCGACGACCTGCTCAACCGGCTGCACCAGTTGGTCTAGCGGCCTGCCATCGAGGAAAAAGTCGACTGATGGCTGTTGGCGGATAGGCGCACGGGAAGGCGGGGCAGGAAATTTGACGGCTTAAGACCTGAATTTTGCAAGCGTCGCGTTTGCCGCCTATACAAGGCGCAGGGCATGCAGCTGTCGTATACAGACGCAAATGCCCTGCAACACAGTAGAGGCGGTAAAATCGGCGCTCCCGCAGGGCAGACAATTTTGAAGTCAAAAGGGAAGGTTTCCGAACATACCAATGACGCTAAAAATTATCGCGCTGCATCCATAGACAACCATGAGATA